>VTLG01015678.1_pt1 | contig 54314 bp, 77 predicted proteins | sample 4694571 | NCBI WGS metagenome assembly VTLG01 (sample SAMN12604809, study PRJNA352737) | marine metagenome | biome: ENVO:00000447; feature: ENVO:00000209|ENVO:00000569|ENVO:01000036; material: ENVO:00002151; isolation source: viral sequences binned using virsorter ... | reverse complement strand
AAGTTTCTGGAAGTCCTCTTTGAAGAGGCTGGCGGTGACGTAGTTGCCGCTAAGAAACTGGCAGGGTATTCAGAGACTACTGCTACAACTGCAATTGTAAAAGGTCTTAAAGAAGAGATACTAGAAGCAACGCAGATGTACATGGCACGTAATGCACCTAAAGCTGCTATGGCTATGACAGGCGCATTGTATGACCCAACTGAACTTGGTATTCGTGATAAGATGTCAGCAGCTAAAGAGTTGCTTGACCGTACAGGTTTGATTAAAACAGAGAAGGTGCAGGTAGAGGCAGCAGGTGGTGTTATGCTTATGCCAGCTAAAGCACCAGTAAGTGACGATGACTAGAACAGCAGGGCGGTGGAAGCTACCACAGCCAACAGATATTAAAGAACAAAACGAATGGGTACAGATACCACGCATTGCACGTACTGTACCCTTTGGTTACAAGCAAAATGAAGAAGACCCCGACATTCTTGACCCCATTCCAACTGAGTTGGATTTGCTTGAAAAGGCCAGAGCGTATACAAATCAATACAGCTATCGTGAGGTAGCTAACTGGCTTAGTACAAATAGCGGTAGATATATATCGCATGTAGGATTAAGAAAGCGGTTACAACATGAGCGACAGCGTAAGAACCAAGCTGCAAGCCTCCGCAAGTGGGCAGAGTATGCGGAAAAGGCAATCAGCAAAGCGCAAGAAATCGAAGAAGCAAGAACAGGCGCAAAAGCCAACGGTTGATATACAGGATATTGAATACGAAACAGAAGCAGTTGAAGAACATGCTAATGTACTATTCAAACCTAACCCCGGCCCACAGACAGACTTTCTTGCAGCAAGTGAACGTGAGGTTCTTTACGGTGGTTCAGCAGGTGGTGGTAAATCATATGCTATGCTTGCAGACCCTCTTCGCTACATGGGGCATCCACAGTTTAGTGGTCTGCTGCTCCGACACACTACGGAAGAGTTACGTGAACTGATATTTAAATCACAGGAACTCTATCCAAAAATCTGGCCCGGAATAAAGTGGTCAGAAAGAAAGATGCAGTGGACTGCGCCATCTGGAGCGAGGTTGTGGATGTCATACCTCGATAGAGATGAAGATGTCCTGCGCTATCAGGGTCTGGCTTTTAGCTGGATAGGCTTTGACGAACTGACCCAATGGGGAAGTCCATATGCATGGAATTACATGCGAAGTCGTCTACGGTCCACTGCCCCTGACTTGCCTATCTTTATGAGAGCAACTACAAACCCCGGTGGAAGAGGTCATCACTGGGTAAAGAAAATGTTTATTGACCCAGCACCATATAACAAGGCATACGATGCGACAGATATTGAAACAGGTGAAACTCTCAGGTATCCAGCAGGGCATAGCAAAGCTGGGAAGTCACTATTTAAACGTAGGTTCATTCCTGCTAGATTATCTGACAACCCGTATCTCTCTGAAACAGGTGACTACGAAGCTATGCTCTTGTCGCTCCCAGAGCAGCAGCGAAGACAACTCCTCCAAGGTGATTGGGATATTAAAGAAGGTGCTGCGTTCACAGAGTTTGACCGTGATATTCATGTTATTGAACCTTTTAATATTCCTAGCAATTGGGTTAAGTTTAGAGCATGTGATTACGGCTATGGTTCTTACAGTGGTGTTGTATGGTGCGCTGTCGCACCGTCTGAGCAAATCATTGTGTACAGGGAATTGTATGTGTCAAAAGTCTTAGCTACTGACTTAGCTGACATGATATTAGAGTTGGAAGCTGAAGATGGTAATATTAAGTACGGTGTTTTGGACAGTTCTCTTTGGCACAAGCGTGGTGATACTGGCCCTTCTCTTGCGGAGCAAATGATAAGTAGAGGCTGCAGATGGAGACCATCAGACCGAAGCCGTGGTAGTCGTGTAGCTGGTAAGAATGAAATACACAGACGTTTACAGGTAGATGAATTTACAGAAGAGCCTAGACTTGTTTTCTTTGATAGTTGCACAAACATTATCTCCCAACTACCATCCATACCGTTGGATAAAAAGAATCCAGAGGATGTGGACACGAAAGCGGAAGACCACTTGTACGATGCGTTAAGATATGGTATAATGTCACGTCCAAGATTTAGTATATTTGATTATGACCCAGTGGGTAGACCCGGTGGCGGTATGCAAATTGCAGATGCTACCTTTGGATACTAAGGATTAAAATATGGCTGAAGATGAAATTATGATTGAAGATGATGCTATTGCATTGGAAGACACAGATGATTCTGTAGAAGCTGATGCTGATGTATCTAATATAATTCCTTTTATAATGGAACGCTATAGCCGTGCTGAAGACTATCGCTATCAAGATGAAGAGCGTTGGTTAAGAGCATACAGAAACTATAGAGGATTATATGGTCCAGATGTTCAGTTTACTGAAGCAGAAAAATCTCGCATATTTATTAAAGTTACTAAAACTAAAACGCTTGCTGCATATGGTCAAATCGTTGATGTTTTATTTGCTAATAATAAGTTTCCTCTTTCTATTGAGCCTACAACACTACCTGAAGGAGTAGTTGCTGATGTACACTTTGACCCAAAAGAACCGCAACAGATGCAAGCGTCTACTGCGCTTACAAGTCCGTATGGTTTTAGCGGAGATGGAAATGATTTGCCACCGGGCGCAACAGCTAAAAGTTTGTCTGAGAAACTTGGTGTCCTCGAAAATAAATTAGAGCCTGTACAGGATAAATTAAAAGAAGGTCCGGGTAAGACACCAACTGCAATTGAATTTAGCCCAGCTATGATTGCTGCTAAAAAGATGCAGAAAAAAATACATGACCAGTTAGAGGAGTCTGGTGCAAATAAAAATTTAAGAAGCAGTTCTTTTGAAATGGCTTTGTTTGGCACAGGTATTATGAAAGGCCCATTTGCTAAAGATAAAGAATACCCAAACTGGGGTGATGATGGCGAATATGACCCACTGTTTAAAACAGTTCCTCAAGTAGACCATGTTTCTGTTTGGAACTTCTATCCAGACCCAGATGCAAATAATATGGATGAGGCACAGTTTGTTATTGAACGACATAAAATGTCTCGTTCACAATTACGCCAGCTTAAAAAGCGTCCATACTTTAGAAGCCAAGTAATAGATGAAGTAATATCTTTTGGTGAAAACTACACTAAGAAATATTGGGAAGACGATTTATCTGACTATGCACCAGAACATGGTGTGGACCGTTTTGAGGTTCTTGAATATTGGGGCATGGTTGATACCGATATACTAGAAGACCAAAATGTGGAAATACCAGAAGAGTTAAAAGACTTTGATGAACTACAGGCAAATGTGTGGGTATGTAATAATAAACTTATCCGCATGGTGCTTAATCCATTTAAACCAGCTAAGATACCATATGCTGCTGCACCGTTTGAGTTAAATCCATATTCATTCTTTGGTGTTGGTATAGCAGAAAATATGGATGATACGCAAACACTAATGAATGGTTTTATGCGTATGGCTGTAGACAATGCTGTTTTATCAGGAAACATGCTTATTGAAGTTGACGAAACAAATCTAGTGCCGGGTCAAGACTTAACATTATATCCGGGCAAAGTATTCCGTAGACAGGGTGGCGCACCGGGTCAAGCGATATTTGGAACTAAGTTTCCTAACGTGTCATCAGAAAATATGATGTTGTTTGATAAGGCACGGCAACTTGCAGATGAGTCAACAGGTATGCCATCATTTGCACATGGTCAAACAGGTATAACAGGTGTAGGTAGAACTGCCTCTGGTATATCAATGTTAATGAATGCTGCTAGCGGTAGTATTAAAACTGTTATTAAAAATGTAGATGACTATCTATTGCGTCCTTTGGGAGAAGGGTTTTTTAGATTTAATATGCAGTTTGACTTTGACCCTGAGATAAAAGGTGACTTAGAAGTTAAGGCACGTGGTACAGAAAGTCTAATGGCTAATGAAGTACGCAGTCAAAGACTAATGCAGTTCTTGCAGATTGCAAGTAATCCCTCTCTTGCACCGTTTGCCAAGTTCCAGTATGTAATTAGTGAAATTGCTAAATCAATGGACCTTGACCCAGATAAGGTTACTAATAACATGAGTGAAGCTGCGCTACAAGCAGAGTTGATGAAACAATTCCAAGCACCTCCAGAACAACAACAAGAACAACAGCAAGGCCAAGCAACAGGTGCGCCACTTGACCCAACAGGTGCAGGTGGTGGAACAATAGGAACAGGTCAAGCCCCAGTTCCGGGTGAACAAGGATTTAGTGGAAATGTACAACAAGGAACAGGTACTCAGCCGCCTCAAGCCACTGGTGAGCAACAACCGCCAGTGGGAAGCATTCAATAGTTACATTGATATAGCTATTGAACAGCATCAAAAGGTGTTAGAGCAATCTGATGATACAATAATGATGCATCGTCAGCAGGGTGCTATTACAGCTTTACGCAAACTTAAATATCTAAGGGATGAAGTAAATGGCTCTTAAAGAACAAATGGAACTTTTTGATGTTGGTGGTCTCAAGGATGAGGGTGGCACAAAAGACCCTGTATCAGGTAATGATGTTCCTATAGGTTCTACCAAAGAGGAAGTGCGTGATGACATCCCTGCACAGTTAAGTGAAGGTGAGTTTGTTCTCCCTGCAGATGTGGTGCGATATCATGGCTTAGAAAAAATTATGGAGTTGCGTGACGAGGCTAAAGCAGGTCTAGCTAAAATGGAGGCTATGGGTCAAATGGGTAACTCAGAAGAAGCTACCCTGCCTGATGATGTTCCGTTTAGTATGGATGATTTAGAGTTAGAAGATGATGGTATGGACTTTCAGGTTGGTGGATTTGTACCACCACAAAATGTAAGTTTTGTTCCATCTCAATTTACACCTCAACCCGGTATACCTACTATACCACCAGTGCAACCTCCCGTAACACCTGCTCCCACTTTACCTGTTTACACACCTCCTACACAGCAAGTTACACCAACTAGACCTGTTGGACCTTCACCTACATTTGCTATGCCGCAAACTGTAACATATTATCATGCTGATGGACGTACTATACAAATTCCTGTAGATGCTAGTGGTAATCCTTTAATACCTGTTCCTGCAGGTTTTACAGCAACTAAACCTACTGCAGATGCGCCTGTAACAACACCAACAACAACAACTCAAGCACCTGTCCAACAACAGGAAGATAGTGGGCCATCTATTGAACAACAACGAAGTGCGCAAGAGTATAAAAATACAGTCAATGAACGTACAAAAGCTGCAGAGAATTTAGGTTTTACCAAAAAACAAAGTGCTGCAGAAGCTGTTCTTGATTTTATACCGGGTGCTAATTTATTAACAGGTAATCCTTCAGCAGGAACTATACTAGCAGATGGAACTATTGCTGATGGTAATGGTAATAGTTTTGACCCACGCACAGGAGAACAAGTTGGTTTTACGGGGGGAATAGTAGGAGACCTTTTGGGTAAAGCAGGACTTCGTGGTGAACCTGAACCAGTTAAATTTGCTAAAAATATAGAGGATATGAGAAAAGGTATAGGCGTAAGTGATGCAGAAAGAGCAGATGCTGATTTAGCTTTTGAAAGACTTTCAAATGTTTTACCAGAAGAAGCGTTACCTACAACAAGAGTAGAAACAGCGCAAGTAACTAAAGCAGGTGAAACTGCTGCAGATGCTGCCCGAATTGACCGTGAAGAACGAGGTGAGTTTGACCCTGAAGGAATTGATGATACACCAGAAATTACTAGTGAAATAAAAGGTCGTACAACAATACCTGCTGATTTTGCTGATACTACACGCACTCGTCCATCTACACCTGTAGCTGCTGATGAGTTTGCAAATATACAAACAAAAGATGCTTTTGATATAGAACAATTTGAACGGGGCTTTACACCTACTGCAGAAAGAACACCCTCAGACCCTACAGAGTTTAGCACTCCTGCTGCTAGAAGAGATGAAAGTAGTCGTGTAAAGGCAGCACAAAGAAGAAGTGCAGATGCAGAAACTGAAAGATTTCAACGTGCAGCATCTCGTGTTGAGGCACAATCAGCAGAACGTGAATCAACTATATCGGGACATCAACAAAGATATGAAAACTCTGGCTATAGTCCTGCTGCAGCTAGGGCTGCGGCTGTAAATAAAACAGATGCTGATAGTGAGGCACGACAACAAACAGGTAATCCAAGTTCTAGTGCTGTAACAAGCAGTAGTGGTAAAGCTGTTCGTAGTTCTTCTGGTTCAGTTGTAACCAATACACCACCTGATGATAGTGATAGTGGTGGCGGTGGTTGTGTTATAGCAACTCACGGTGTGTCTACTGGTGGATTTAGTTTACTTGATAAAGCTAAAGCAGAACTTTGGTGTGAAAAAACATATCATGGTAAATGGTATGGAGAGGCATTTAGACGTGGATACAGGTATCATGCAAATCGTGCAGTGCAAAAAGGTGTAGCACATGAGTATTATACAGAGTTTAAAAACTTCGTTGCTTGTGGCAGAGGTTTAAGAAAAGATATTAAATCTAAATTAAATTATTACATAAGAACAATACAGTTTTTTGCTACTGGACTTTTTGTTAAATAGGTGATATAATATGGCTGAAACAGTTGAAGAATTAAAACAAGAAATGGTAGACCGCTACAATAATCTATCTAATGATGAAAAAGATATTATTGGTAGCATGGTAGGCACAGAAGAATTAAGAGTTTTAGGTAAAGTGCTTGGTCCTGAAATATCAAGGATTGCAGACTTATCTGCTATTAAAACAACAACTAGACCTAAAAAACGTGGACTAGGAACACGTTAATATCCTAGATAACTCAATGGCTACCTAACCCCCCAACACTGGCTACGGTTAGCCCCAAAGGAGAAAGAAATGGCTGAACAAGCTATTATGGCAGAAGAGATGCAACCAGAAAAAAAGGTTGCTTTTGTAAGTAAACCGTATTCGCAAGAAGAACGGATTAAAAAAGAAGAAGACGAACTGGAGCAACTGCTTAAAGAACAAAAGGGTGAAGTAGAAGAGCCAGAAGAAAAAGAAGCTGAACCTAAAAGTGCAGAAGAAAAAACATTTAAAAAGCGTTACTCTGACTTGCGTAGGCATCAACAAAAGCAAGCAGAAGAATTAAAAAAAGAAATAGAAAGTTTAAAAACTCAGCTTTCCGTTGCTGCACAAAAGGAGATGAAGCTACCTAAGTCTGATGAAGACATTGAACAGTGGGCAGAAGAATATCCTGATGTAGCAAAAATTGTCGAAACAATTGCTATAAAAAAAGCTAAAGAGCAAAACGCTGCTCTTGAACAGCGTATGAAAGCAATTGATGATATGCAGATATCTGCCACTAAAGAAAAAGCTGAAGCTGAGTTAATGCGACTACACCCTGACTTTGATGAGATTCGTGATAGCGATGATTTTCATATGTGGGCTGATGAACAGCCTAAATGGGTGCAGGATGCACTATATGAAAATGATAATGATGCAAGGTCTGCTGCTAGAGCAATTGACTTGTATAAAGCTGACAAAGGTATAACAAGTGAAAAGAAAACTAAGAAGACTAAAGGTGCGGCTGAAGCGGTGTCTGGTAAAGGCTCAAGAAGCGCACCTCAGACAGAAGAATCTTCCTCTTATTTAAAAGAGTCTCAGGTTCAGGCAATGTCACCACAGGAATATGAAAAGCACTCCGATGAGATAATGGAAGCTATTCGTAGTGGCAAGTTTATATATGATATTAGTGGTTCAGCCCGATGAGTATTATATATGAACCTAAAAGTGAAATGGAGTTTATTGCTCCATTTGGCCCTACAATGGGTTACTTTAAAATGTCCGATGAATTTGTAGAAAAACTTAACAGTAGAATGACTGATAAGTTAGAGGATTACTCAGACAACTTAGTTGGTAAAGTTTCAGAGGAACTACACTTTGATGAAGATACTGTAACTGAGGTACAAAAAGAACTAGGTAAATTTGTATTACAGTATCAAGCATACACAGACCACAGAAACCATTTTGGTAAAAAAGGTTTGGACTTTGAAAACTTTAACTATGGTATTCAAATTGCTTCAGGTTGGTTTGTAAGGCAATTTGAAAATGAGTATAACCCTTTACATATTCACACAGGTGGTAGACTATCTTGTGTTGGATATTTAAAACTTCCAGAAGGAATAGAAAAAGAGTGGGAAGAAGATTATAAAGACCATCATCCTTCTCATGGGCATATACAGTTTGCCTATGGAACGGCTGCTGGTTATACAAGCACTAATTTCTTAATTAAACCAAGAGTGGGTGACTTCTATGTTTTTCCTGCACAACTGTTTCACTGCGTATATCCTTTCTACACAAAGGGGGAACGTAGGTCTTTCAGCATGAATATGAATGTAATTGAAGTGCCGAAAGAAAAAAGTGTTGACAAATAGTTGAAATTGAATATAACTATAGTCAATAAGAAGTGTGCGTGTAGCGCAATATGCACACTTCAACCATGCAAACACACAGTCTTACGGATTACCTGAAGAGTTTGGCCTGACCCGTACAGTCACACCCAAGCAACGCAGCCTCTAATAGCCTTAGTTTGTATCTGTTTAAAACAAAAACTACCTAAATAAGGAGATGGTACTATGGCGTTTACAACCGCTAGTGGGTACGGTAATCTTCCTAACGGTAATTTTTCGCCTATTATCTACAGCAAACAGGTGCAACTTGCTTTCCGCAAGGCCGCTGTTGCTGAAGCAATTTCCAATAATGACTACTTTGGTGAAATTGCGCAGATGGGTGATTCCGTTAAGATTATCAAAGAACCCGAAATCACCGTCAAGGCTTATGCACGTGGTACAACAATCACACCGCAAGACCTTGATGATGAAGATTTCAACCTTACCATCGACAAAGCTAACTACTTTGCGTTTAAGGTTGATGACATTGAAGAGGCGCATAGCCACGTAAACTTCCAGCAATTGGCAAGTGACCGTGCTGCGTATCGTTTGGCTGACCAGTTTGACCAAGACGTTCTTGGTTATATGTGTGGCTTTAAACAGTCTGCAATTCATGGTGTAGCAGATACTGCCAATACAACCGTAAACGGTTCAAAGGCAATTTCTACTGCAGGTTCTAATGAACTGCTGGCTGAAATGCAAGTTGATGCTAATGACTTTGGCGGTTCTGCCGACAATGGTATTGGTATTCAGCCACGCTTACCGGGTGCATCTGCTGTACCGGGGTCAGGCAACGCTAACCCAACCATGATTATTGCTCGTATGGCTCGTAAGCTGGACCAGCAAAATGTGGATACCCAAGGTCGTTGGCTTGTAGTCAATCCTGTATTCCTAGAAATCTTGAAGGATGAAGATTCTAAACTTCTGAATCAAGACTATGGTGAGTCAGGTGGACTTCGCAACGGACTTGTTGTTAATAACCTGCACGGCTTCCAAGTGTATGTTTCTAACAACCTTCCTGAGATTGGAACAGGTTCTGCCACTACTGGTGGTACTAACTCATCCAACTTTGGTGTGATTGTTGGTGGACATTCATCTGCCGTTGCTACCGCAGAGCAAATTAACAAGACAGAGACATATCGTGACCCTGACAGCTTTGCTGACATTGTTCGTGGTATGCATCTCTATGGACGCAAGATTCTTCGTCCAGAGGCTCTTGTTAACGCTCGTTTCTGTCTAGTGTAAGGGAGGACTGAATTATGGCTCTTGGTGATAATACTACTTCCGTAGCACGTGGAAATGACGCTCGTGGTCGTAAGCCTTACTTGCTTTCAGCAGAGTTAAACTTTGCTACTGCTGCAAGTGATAAAGGCACAGCCCTTGCTGCTAATGATGTTATTCCGGGTTTGACTATTCCTGCGAATACCCTAATCATGTGTGCTGGTTTTGAAGTAACATCTGCTCATACAGGTACTTCAACTGACACAGATTTTGATTTTGGTATCACAGGTGGAGACCTTGATAACTTTGTTGACGGTTTTGATTTTGATGGCGCATCTGTAGGTGACTATGCTTTTAAGGCAGGGCAAACTCCTGTTCTTATTGGCGGCACTTCAGATACCATTGACGTTGAAATTCAGGCAATGACAGGCACAACAACAGGTGGTAAAATCCGCATGTTTGCTGTTTGCTTGGATGTTGATGACCCCGGTGACATGACTGCTCAAGAAGTAGACCGCGACCAACTCGCATAACTAAGTTGAGGGGGCAGGGCAACTTGCCCCTTCTTACTCTTACTAGAGAATATTGTAAATGGCTGAATCATACCTCACACTTGTAAATAAAGTTTTGACCCATCTGAATGAGGTAGAGTTAACATCTACTACTTTTTCTACAGCTAGGGGTGTACAAACACAAGCAAAGAACGCTGTTAATGAAGCTATTAGATATATAAATCAAAGAGAATTTAATTATCCATTTAACCATGCTACACAAACAGAAACACTTGTAGCTGGTTCAGTTAGATACAGTTTACCTGCATCAACTAAAACTGTAGATTATAATACATTTAGAATTGTAAAAGATGAAGACCTAGCTGTGTCTGGTGGCAAGCTGGGTAAATTAGATTATAACGAATACGTTAACAGTTATATTACACAAGAAGATGAGATAGTAACAACAACTCTTAATGGGTCACATTCTGATTCTGTTACTACGCTTACACTAACATCTACCACAGGTTTTGATAGTGCAGGAACAGCACACATAGGTAATGAGGTAGTATCTTACACAGGTATACTAGGTAATGACCTTACAGGTGTTACACGTGGTGCAGAAAGCACGACAGCAGCAGCACATGCAAGTGGTGTGCAGGTAGCACAGTTTGACAGTGGTGGTGTGCCATTATATGTTTCTCGTACTTTAGATAACAACTATTTGCTGTATCCTTTTCCAGATAAACAATACTCGTTAAAGTTTGACTACTTTACTTTCCCGTCTGACTTATCTGCACACAGTGATACAACGACTATACCAGACAGATTTGCTCCTGTAATTGTAGATGGTGCAACTGCATTTGTATATCAGTACAGAGGAGAAACACAACAGTATGGTATAAACTTTGCACGATTTGAGCAAGGTATAAAAAATATGCAAACTCTTCTTGTTAATAAATTTGAATATGTCAGGTCAACTTATCTGCCACATCAAGGATACGCAGGGAGTGCGAATATAAATCCAAGGGTGTCATAAATGGCTGACCAATCAGGAACACAACCTTTTTCATTTAACTGTGAGGGTGGGCTTGTTTTAAACAGGTCTACCTTTATTATGCAGCCGGGTCAGGCACTAGAGTTAACTAACTTTGAACCTGATATTGAAGGCGGCTACAAGAGAATAAATGGATTTAAGAAACATATAAATCAAGTTGTACCATTTACATCTTCTACCTCTGAAGCTGTGCTAATGGTAGCATTGTTTAACAAGTTTACACTCGCAGCTAGAGGTACTAAAATATTTAGTTCCGCCTCTACAACACTAACACTTAAAATATCTGCAAGTGAAACCATGAGTGGTTCTGGAACTATTAATGCAAAAGATACATCTGCGTTTAGTTCTAGTGGTACAATACAAATAAACTCTGAAATATTTACCTACACTGGTAAAACAGCAACATCCTTTACGGGTGTTACACGTGCAACAAGTAGCACTACTGCTGCTGCACATGTTGCTACAGATGTTGTATCAGAAACTTGGACAGAAAGAGATACAGGCAGAACGAGTGCAGGTCGCTATCAATTTGAGCGTTTTAATTTTGATGGTAATGAAAAAATAATTATGGTTGATGGTGCAAACGCACCTGTAGTGTTCAACACTTCTTTAGCTGCTACAGATGTAAGTGATAGTTCTGTTTCAGGTTCTCAGTTTGTAGTATCTTTTAAAAATCACATGTTTTATGCAGGTAAGTCATCTACACCTCAAGAGGTAGTATTTAGCCAACCTTTTGATGAAGATGCTTTTAGTAGTGGAAGTGGTGCTGGCAGTTTTTCAGTTGATGACACTGTAACTGGTCTTAAAGTTTTCCGTGATGATTTGTTTGTATTTTGCGAAAACAGAATATTTAAACTAACAGGTACAAGTTCTTCAAACTTTGCAGTCACAGCAGTTACACGTGACATTGGTTGTGTTAACGGATTTACCATTCAAGAATTTGCTGGTGACTTAATATTCTTAGGACCAGATGGTTTAAGAACAATTGCTGGTACAGCAAGAATTGGTGACGTGGAACTTGGTACTATTAGTTCTAACGTGCAGCCTTTGTTTAAAGAAAACTTAGTAGACTCTGCTTCTTTTACATCTATAGTTATACCAGACAAGACACAGTATAGAATATTCTTTAGTAAAGATGGAACTGAGCCAGCTACAATTGGTGTTATCTGTGTGCTTAAAGGAACAGGGTTTGAGTTCTCACAGTTAAAAGGTATAAAGCCAAACTGCACGGATACAACTGTTGAGACAGGAGAAGTAATACCTATACATGGTGGATTTGACGGATTTGTGTATAGGCAGGATACGGGTGATACATTTGATGGCACATTAATATTTGCAAAGTATAGAAGTCCTGACTTGACTTTTGGAGACCCCGGTATCAGAAAATATATGCAACGTGTAAATATTAATTATGCGCCAGAAACAACTATTGATGCAGATATGTTTGTACGCTATGATTACGAATCTGCACAATCAATTAGACCTGCAGCTTATCCGCTAGATAGTTTGAATGTAGCTGGTATTTATGGCTCTTCTAAATACGGAACATCTAGTTATGGTGGACCTTCACAGCCGATTGTTCGTAAATCTGTAGAAGGTTCAGGTTTTGCTGTAGCACTTCGTGTTGAAGATGGAGCAACTGAAACTGGTCCTTATTCATTAAAAGGATTTCAATTAGAATATCAATTAGGAGCAAGAAGGTAATGGGTGCAACATATACACGGCAATCTACATATGCTGATGGCGATACCATCACAGCCGCCCACACTAATGACGAGTTTGACCAGCTTGTAGCTTTTGCTGCCTCTGGTACAGGACACTCACATGATGGTACGGCAGGAGAGGGTGGTCCTATATCTGCATTGGCTTCAAACACTCTTACATTTGGTACTGGTGGTGATGTTGATATAGCAATAACCTTTGATGCAAATACTAATGATGGTGTGCTTACTTGGAAAGAAGATGAAGATTATTTTGAGTTTAGTGATGACATACTATTAGCAACCACAGAAAAAGTACAATTTCGTGATACAGCAATATTTATAAACTCTAGCACTGATGGACAGTTAGATATTGTAGCAGATACAGAAGTACAGATTGCTGCGACAACAATAGATATAAATGGTAACGTAGATATATCAGGCACACTTACAATAGGCAGTGCTGGCATATCAGAAGCAGAATTAGAGATACTAGATGGTGCTACTGTTACTACAACAGAATTAAATATTATTGACGGTGATACATCTGCTGGCACAACTGCTGTAGCAGGTGGTGATGGTATTGTCACTAACGATGGTGGTACAATGCGTCAAACAACTGTTGATACATTTGATACCTACCTTTCACAAACTTCCAAAACTCTTACCAACAAAACACTTACAACACCTGTAATTGCAGAGATAGACTCTGGTGCAGACATAACTTTAGATGCAACTGCAGACATTAATCTTGATGCAGGTGGTGGTGATGTATTCTTAAAAGATGATGGAACAACATACGGTTCTTTAACTAACTCGTCTGGCAACCTTGTAGTAAAATCAGGTACAACAACGGCCTTGACATTTTCGGGTGCAGATGCTACAATTGCAGGAGATTTAACCATATCAGGTGATGACCTGACAATGGGTACAAATACTGCAGGACATCTTCTTATTGCTGATGGCACAAACTTTAATCCTGTTTCAGTAACGAGTTTATCCGAAATATCTACAGTCGCTAATGATGACGTATTTATAGCTGTTGATACATCAGGTGGTGGACTTAAAAAGATTGCAAGAAGTGCAATTGTATCTGGATTAGCAGCGTCTGGTGCTATATCAAATGTAGCAGATGATAGCACTCCTCAATTAGGTGGTGACTTAGATATGAATGGTAACGATATTGTTACCACTTCTAACGCAGACATTGACCTTGCTGCTAACGGAACAGGTAAAGTTGTAGTTAAAGGTAATACTAATCCGGGTACAGTTGTTTTTAATTGTGAGCAAAATACTCATGGTCAAACAGTTAAAGCACAAGCTCATGACCAAAGTGTTACGAACGTACTAACTCTTCCACCGGGTGGTGACCAAGAAATTGTTGGTACAACTGCTACCCAAACACTTACAAATAAAACTATTAATGCTAGTCAACTTTCAGGCACAGTAGCAAATGCTCGTCTTGATGCAGAACTACAAGCATTAGCTGGTTTAACATCTGCTGCTGATAAAGGTATACAGTTTACTGGCTCTGGTACAGCGGCTACTTATGATTTAACTGCTGCTGGTAAAGCACTGCTTGATGATGCTAATGCAAGCGCACAGCGCACTACACTTGGTCTTGGTACATCAGCAACAACAGATACAGGTATTAGCAGTGGAAATGTAGCTGTATTTACAAGTGGTGCTTCTGACAATGACTTCCTTCGTATTGATGGTACATCTATTGAGGGTAGGTCTGCATCAGAAGTTCTTTCAGATATTGGCGCACAGGCAACACTTACATTTGGCATATCAAATACTAACGCTGTTAAAGTTGACAGTTCTTCTGTAGCTGATGATGAGTTTGCACGTTTTACAGCTAACGGTCTTGAAAGTAGGTCAGCAGCAGAAGTTCTTTCTGATATATCTGCTATGCCTCTTGCTGGTGGGGCATTTACAGGTGATGTTACTTTTACGGGCGCAAGTCATAACATTGTTTTTGATGCGTCTGATGATAGACTTGAATTTGCAGATAACGCTAAAGCATCATTTGGTACAGGTGATGATATCTCAATTCATTGGGATGGCACAGATGGGCATCTAGCTGTTGCAGGTACACTAAATGTTGAAGGGTCAGGTGAGACACTCGCTAAGTTTATAGATGATGGTGCTGTTGAACTCTATCATGATAATAGCAAAAAAGTAGAAACTACAGCAAATGGGGTTACTGTTACTGGAACTGCAATAGCAACAACAGATACCGACACCAGCAACACAGGAACAGTAGACTTAGATTTTGCAGCAAAGCAAAACTTTGTTTTAACACTTACGGGAAACATTACTTCTCTTACAGCTTCAAATGAGCAAGTAGGTCAATCAGGTTTTATCGTCTTTATTCAAGATGGAACTGGTGGAAGAACTGTTTCCCTTCATGGCGATTATGAAACTGCTGGCGGTACTGGAATTACATTGTCATCAGCCGCAAGCGCAACAGATATAGTACCTTATGTGGTAGCCGCATCAAGCCGCATTTTACTAGGTACGCCTCAATTAGCATTTAGCTAGGAGTTAATATGTCAGGTCCATTTGGAGCAGGTGCATTACAATTATTTAGTGGAGCGGGTGACTTTTACTCTTTCCAACCAACGGGTAGTTTAAGGTTTGAAGATGGAGATGTTCCACAGCTTACTCGTACACCTGCATCTGCTGGCAATCGTAGAACATTTACTTTTAGCTGTTGGGTTAAAAGAGGTAATTTAGGCGAACAAGTTATTCTGTCTGCTTATAGTGACGATAGCAACAGAACAAGATTGATGATAGATTCAGGAAATAGATTTCAATTTTTTACTAGGTTAAGCGGAAATAGCCATAATTTAGTTAGCACTGCAATTAGAAGAGACCATTCTTCATGGTATCATGTAGTTTTTGAGGTAGATACAACGCAGTCTACAGCATCTAATCGTGTAAAAATTTACGTAAATGGAGAGGAACAAACATTTCTAAGCACTGATTTTCCTGACCAAAATGAAGATACATTTATTAATCACACTGTTGAACATACTATTGGCAACGGTCAAGATGGCGGTAGTCGAGAGGCATACTTTGATGGTTATCTTTCAGAAATTTATTTAATTGACGGGACTGCTTTAGACAAAGACTCATTCGCACAAGATAAAAATGGGATATGGATACCAAAAGATGCAAAGTCTAGTTTAACATTTGGTACAAACGGATTCTATTTACCATTTAATAGCACTGTAACAGCAACAGGACAATCAACAGTTCTTTATACAGGAACAGGTGCAAATCGTAGTGTAGAAGGATTTGGGTATAAACCTGATTTTGTTTGGATTAAAAGCAGAGATACTGCTTATGACCATCACTTATTCGATAGGGTAAGAGGCGGTAGCAACAGTATTTATTCTAATGACAAAGTTGTTGAGAATACTTATCAAACAAATGTCACGTTTACTTCCGATGGTTTTTTTGCTGCAAAGGGAAGCGGAACTCCGCAAATTTACCTAAATAAAAGTGCAGATGATTTTGTTGCGTGGGCATTTGATGCTGGCGCAGACCAAACTGCTACAGGCTACGGTTGTGCGCTTTATAGGGGTTCAGGCGAAATACAGCCTATAGCAGATATAGGTTTTTCTCCTGATTTAGTTTGGATAAAAGCTAGAGATGTTGCTTATAATCATCGTATGTTTGATTCAGTAAGAGGTCCATCAAAAAGGCTTCAATCAAATACTACTGCAGCAGAAGCAGATGAAGATGGAGTTATTTCATTTGATAATGATGGTATGACTGTTGAACACGCTGGAACTAATAATAGTGGAAATACTTTTGCAGCATGGTGTTGGGATGCAGGAGATAGTGCGCCAGCAAGTAATAGTAATGGTACAATTGCATCTACAGTAAAAGCATCTACAGCAAATGGTTTTAGTGTTGTTACTTATACTGGTAATGCTACGGCTGGTGCGACTGTAGGGCATGGCCTCAGTAGCACACCTGAAATGTATATGGTTAAATCAACAAGTTTAACTACAGGATGGGTTGTTTATCATAAAGATGCTGCATCTTCACCCGAAGATGGTTATATGTCATTAAATGGAACTGATGCTTTCTTTGATACAATAACATGGAACGATACTGCCCCTACATCTTCTGTATTTAGTTTAGGACCAACTGGTTACTCTTCAAACAACTCTGGTGCAACTTATGTAGCATATTGTTGGCATAGCGTTTCAGGATACTCAAAAATAGGTTCATACACAGGTAACGGGTCTGCAACTGGACCTACAATAACTTGTGGATTTAGACCTGCTTTTGTTATGATTAAACGTACAGACAGTACAGGGTCTTGGTATATTTTTGATGTTAATCGTGACCCAGATAATAAAGGTCAAAGGTATATAAGACCAAATGCAGATAGCACAGAGGGTGGTTCAGGCACAGGTCAAGAATATATAGATTTTCAAAGTAATGGTTTTCAAATTATTGCAAGTGGCAGTGATTTTGGTGACGGTAATACATCAAGTGCAAATTATATATACATGGCGTTTGCAGGTGGCCTAGACACGATTGCCCCTGTAAATACAGATGGCTCAGTAACAAGCCGTGTAAAAGCATCAGATGATACAGGTTTTTCAGTTGTTCGTTATGAGGGCTTGGGAAATACAACTAACCAAACAATAGGTGTAGGACTTAATTGGTCCTCAAAAAATAAAGTAGTTTTTACAAAAAACCTTGATGATGCTACTTATAACTGGGGTGTAAATAGTAATCTTCTTGGTTCAAATAAAGTATTGTCATTAAACACAACCAACAATGACAGCCAAGAAAACTCTTCTCATTACATAACATACGGAACAAATACTTTTACAACTTATAATGGGAGCAACATTCTTAATCTTAATGATAATTATATAGCTTACTGTTTTGCAGAAACTTCAGGCAAGTCAAAGTTTGGTACATACACAGGCACAGGTTCTTCAGGAAAAGCTATAACTGGGTTAGGGTTTAGGCCAGCTTTAATAATTATTAAAAGTTATGACGAAACTAGAAATTGGGTTATTGTAGATGATAAACGTGGTGGAAGTGTTGGTCATTTACATCCTAGTTCTACTGCTGCTGAACAAACAGGAGAAGATGAAGTACAGTTTGATTCAGATGGGTTTACTCTTTTAAGTGGAGATGCCGACAGTAATTATAACAATTTTAATTATTTATACATGGCTTTTGCAGATGGACAAGACGCTTCGTTTTTCCATGATGAATCTGGTCAAAGAAATAATTTTAAACCTGAACATATACATGCCGTAGATGTTGTTCCTGACAATTCTACAAATAACTTTGCTGTGATAAACAGTCTAGCCTCACTAGGAACTGAATCAGAGGGAAATTTAAAAACTGTTACAACAACTTCAGGATATGGGTCAGTTGTTGCTTCTGTAGGCAACAAAACAGGAAAGTGGTATTGGGAGGTCATTCCTGTTAGTAATGTTAATGGCGCACCTTTTATCGGAGTGGTTGATGAAACATACGATTCAGTAAACAGTGGCAGCGCAGTTGGATATCTTTTATCTGGGGGAAAAGATAGTATTGGTTATTATACTAATGGGAGTAGCTATGTAAATGGCACGGGAAATACATCTTATGGGGATAGCTACGCTGGCGATGACATTATTAGCGTTGCTCTTAATTTAGATGATAATGAAATTACGTTTTATAAAAATGGTGAGTCACAAGGGGCTATTTCACACACGTTTTCTGGCAACCATATTCTTCCAGCGGTGTCTGATGGAACTAACTCTGCATCTCAGACTTTTGCATTTAACTTTGGTCAGGACAGTTCATTTGCTGGCACAAAAGCAGCGCAAGGTAACACTGATGAAAATGGTCACGGTGACTTTTACTTTAGTGTTCCATCTGGATTTTTAGCCCTTTGCACAGCCAACTTTCCTGACCCCGGTATTGACCCTTCAGTAGGTGGCAATCCAGAAAAAAACTTTAATACAAGATTATTTAATGGTAATGCTGGAACTCAGAGTATTACAGGTGTTGGATTTCAACCTCAGTGGCTCTGGATTAAACGAAGAGATTCTTCCCCTACAGAACACGCTCTTTTTGATATAGTTAGAGGTGCAGGAAAATCTTTAAAAAGTAATAATGCGGTTGCTGAACAGACACAATCAGATAGTGTAACATCTCTTGACTCTGATGGTTTTTCATTAGGAGATAATACAGAAGCTGGACCTGATGTAAATTATACTGATGGTGGAAGCTATGTTTCATGGAACTGGTTAGCTGGTGGCTCTGCGTCCAGTAATAGCAATGGGTCAATTACATCTTCTGTGTCTGCAAATACAGAAGCAGGATTTAGTATCGTTGGCTACACTGGTAATGCTACGGCTGGAGCAACCATAGGACATGGATTATCGCAAGCCCCAGAATATGTAATATGGAAAAATAGAAGTAGTGGTGTAAATTGGATTGTTCAAGCTGACCCTATGGGAAGCCCATCTGGTGGTAACATAGCGTTATTAAACTCAGCAGATGCTGTTTATGCAAACTCAAGTTTCAATACAACATTTGGCTCATCAACAATAACCCTTGATAGTGGAAGTAATTACAACGGGAATGGTAATAACATTATAGCCTACTGTTTTCACAGTGTTGAAGGATACAGCAAGATTGGTTCATATACAGGCAATGGGTCTACTGACGGCACGTTTGTTTACACAGGATTTAGGCCAGCATTTCTTTTAGTAAAACGGATTCAAGCAAGCAGCAACGGTTGGTATATATATGACAATAAACGTAACAATTTTGGGACATTAGTTGATGTACAGTTGTATGCAAACTTAACAAGTGCAGACGATGATGGAAATAGAGATTTAGATTTTACGTCAAATGGATTTAAACCTCGTTTGACTGATGTAAACGTAAATGCATCTGGAGGCACTTACTTTTACCTCGCCTTTGCAGAACAACCTTTTAAATACGCTAATGCTCGATAGGAGACAACAATGCCTTGGAAACTAGGTAATTTAACTATTAAAGAAGGCCGCAGTTGGAAACACCACAACGGCACTACACATCCAAGCAATTGGGGTAGCTGGTCAGATAGTGAAAAGACTGCAGCAGGGCTTGTATGGGAAGACACACCTGCATCTGAAGTACCTTTTGATAATCGTTTTTACTGGGGTAGAAAGACAGATGGAACACTAATACCAAAGTCTCTTACAGATGTAAACTCAGTTGATGCTGATGGCAAAATAATTGTTGACCCAGTAACAGGACAACAGAGTGTCACAAAGGGATTGAAAACAATTTACATTGAGCAAACAAAGCAGACTGCTAATGGTAAACTATCTGCAACAGATTGGTATGTTACACGCAAAGCAGAGGATAGCACCACAACAATACCGTCTGACGTGACAACATATCGTGCGGCAGTTCGCACCAAGTCTGGACAGATAGAGGCGGCTATAAATGGGGCTGCAAATCTTACAGCTTTTATAGCACTGTTTGATGTTCCTGTAGATAGTGATGGTAATCCCACTGGCAACGCACCAATAAACGATTGGCCTGAAGATATATAAAAGGAAACAAAAGCTATGATGCAGTTCAAAGCATTTAAACCAGAAGGTCTAAATAAAATAGCAGGGGCTATGGGATATAAAGGTGATATGTCCAAGTTCCAAGATTTTATTGAGCAAGACCCAGCACGTATGGCACGTATGAATATGTTTACCCAAGCTGCACAGCAGATGGCACGTGGTGGTGTGGTTAAGATGCAGACAGGCGGCACTGCTCAAGGTAAAGTACCAAAAGCCAATACAACAGCAACGACTTTTGGTGGCAACACAGGTGATTTAAACATAAGCCCCGGTGGTGGTAGTGGTGGTATAATAGACCCTGCTACATCAGGTCAAGATACAGGCGGTACAACTACTCCTACAGACCCTGCAGACCCTGCACCGCTTGATATAGGTCAAGAGACTACAAATCGTATGTTTAATCCTGCTCTTCCTACGGGTGGTGTAGTTAATGTAGCGGCTACTCCACTTGCAAAAGGACAGCTATTAGATGCAGGAACAGGTCAACTAACAGGACAGCCTGTTGCTCTACAAACTGCCGTTGCAGACACTGCACAAGCCCCTGTACCTGCTGAGAAAGAGGCTAATTTAATTCAAGCAACTCAAGTTGCACCGGGTGTGGATAAAGCGTTAGATACAATAGAAGCTGCACAAGTTACACCTGATGACCCTCTTTCTCAAGTAACTGCAGCACAACAAACTACATCTGCTGTTGGAAATTTAGAAGCCGCACAAGGTAATGCAATACTGTTAAAAAATCCTGTACAAAGACAAGTACAAGCTGGTGAGTTAGTTACAGGTGCTGCTGATGCTGCAAAAGCAGCTAAGTTTACAGAGCAAGTACAGGCTGCTCAAGCCACTCCAACAAAGCAAGCAACTGTACAAGGACAACTTGACGATTTAATGCAACAATTCCAAGGTGGACAAACACCAGCTTGGGCTGCAGGTGCTATGAGAGCCGCTACATCAGCTATGGCTGCACGTGGTTTAGGTGCTTCTTCTCTAGCGGGTCAAGCAATTGTTCAAGCAGCTATGGAAAGCGCATTACCCATAGCACAAGCAGATGCACAAACAACTGCATCTTTTGAAGCACAGAACCTATCTAATCGTCAGCAACGTGCTATGCAAGCTGCAGAGCAACGTGCTAAATTTATGGGTATGGAGTTTGACCAGCAGTTTCAAGCAAGGGTACAAAATGCTGCTAAAGTTAGTGATGTAGCTAACATGAACTTTACTGCTGAACAGCAGATTGCTTTAGAAAACTCACGTATTGCTAACACAATGAATTTAAATAACCTGTCTAATAATCAAGCTATGGTTATGGCAGAAGCAGCAGCACTATCCCAGTTAGATGTGAGTAATTTAAATAATCGTCAACAGGCGGCAGTTCAAAATGCTCAGGCATTTATACAACGTGATTTAACTAATTTATCTAATACTCAACAGACTGAATTATTTAAAGGTCAACAACGTATACAATCATTGTTTACTGACCAAGCTGCAGAAAATGCTGCAAATCAATTTAACGCAAGTTCACAAAATCAAGTTGACCAATTCTTTGCTAATCTTGCAAGTCAAGCATCACAGTTTAATGCAGCACAAGAAAATGGTCAAGCACAGTTTAATGCTGGTCAGATAAATACTGTAGAAAGATTTAATGCTGAGTTAAATAATCAACGTGACCAATTTAATGCGCAGAATCAACTTGTAATTTCACAGAGCAACGCACAGTGGCGTAGAGAGATTGCTACGGCTGATACTGCCGCAACCAATCGTGCTAATGAACTTAATGCTTCCGCAATTATTGATGTATCAAAGCAAGCCTATGACAATCTGTGGAATTATTATTCAGACACTATGGAATGGGCTTGGACATCTGCTGAGAATGAATTAAACCGTTATGCAGACATGGCTATTGCTCAACTTCAAGCAGATGAACGTGCTAAAGTGGCCTCACAAAATGCTAAGACAGCGGCAGGTAGTGCAGTTGGTGGTTTAATTGGCACACTAGGCAGTGCTTTTATTAGTGCTAAGTTCTGTTGGGTAGGACGTGAGGTATATGGTAAGTCAGACCCACGTTGGTTTATATTTCGTATGTGGGTAAGACATGAAGCACCTGCATGGTTTAGAGATATATACGGTAAGCATGGTAAAGCATATGCTAAGTTTATCAGTGATAAACCACCGCTTAAATGGGTTACTAAAAAACTTATGGATATTATAGTAGAGCGTAAGGAGTTAAAAAGTGCCACTTGTTAATCCCGGTCAAAAATTATATTTTAACATGGATATAGAAAACTTAGATGTTCCTACTAAAAAGTCTGAAAGTAAAGGACTTCTCGCTCCTGTTAAAAACATGATGAAAGAAAGCGAAGATGACAGGACAAAGCAACCTGCTTTTACTGTTGGTCAACATATGTTGCTGTTTCGCAAAGAGAGAGAAAGAATAAAAGATGTTTGATGCTCCTATTCCCGGCATGTCACTAACCCATGAGTTGGGTGCTAGACCTTGGCAAAGTCCAGCACAATATACAACTGTAGATGAAGCGATTGAGTATTATCTTGAGCGTATGTCTACAGATGAATTTATGGACCAGATGGCTGATGTTTTAGAGATGAATGTTCCTGTCACTACTCTTGCTAACACCATACAATTAGCAGGTGTTATGGATGGCAAGCATAGTATAGATGTTGGTATGCTTGTAATGCCTTTGCTTATGGAAATGATTATGCTTATCGGAGATAATGCAGGAGTAAACTATGATAGTGGTCTTACTAATGTACCAAATAATACTACTAAAGATACTCTGATTGAAGCTGTTCGTAAAGAAATGCAAGAGAAGATTAATAAGACTGAAGAAGTATCAGAAGAACCAAACCAAGAAGAGATAGAAGAAAAGCCTAAGTCAGGTCTTATGGCACGGAGATAAAGTATGACTTTCTTTTTAGGATTAGTTGAAGGTGCGGCAAAAGCTGTGGATACACAGTTACGTAAAGATATGGACCGCACACAGGAACGTATTGACGGTATGGCACAATACCGCATCACCCGTAGACGTACTGAACTAGAAAGAAAAGAAAAGGATAAAAAAGAACTTAGAGATGTTCTTGACAGTCTAGCTGCATTTACAGATGGAGACCAAGATAAGGCTATTCAATTATATAATAGTGCAGGTAAGACAATTGCAGGTGGTAAAGACTTAGCTGCTGAACTTCTTGCTAATAGAAAAGCAGGTAAAGATGTAGGGGCTTCCATAACATTTGCAGAGGCAGGTGCTGAACCCGGTAACTTTACAGATTTTATTAAACGTAATGTTACTCCTGTTTCTGTGTTACCAACGATGGAAGGTGAGATGAAAGCATCTGGTCTTGCAGGTATGTTTGGACGTGACATAAGAAAAGAAGTTATGCAGCAGGTAGGAGAAGCAGCACCTATACCTGAAGTTGAGATGCCAAAGGGTGAAGGTAGAACTGCTGTAGCAAAGATTGACCGTTCAGGTTTCTTGGCGGCAGAAGAAGCTGCTGAAGTGAAAAAAGAAAGGCAACGCACAGAAGAAAAGTTTGGCCTTGAGATTAGTGGAATGGAGTTGGCTCAAGAAAGAACTCAACAGTCTATGGACTTAGCTGAGAAAGCAGAGAAAAGAGCAGAACGTTTGGAATCAGAAAATGCTGACCAAAGAGATATTGATAATGCACGTGCTATAGCTGCTGATATGAGAGCAGAGGCTAATCTAGCACTAGCAAGACAAAGAGCGTATAGAGAGTCGAAAGCATCTATTACGTCACAAGAACTTGCAGGGTTAAAAATTGAAGAGAAAAGGTTAGCTATTGAGAAAGCTAAAAATGCACCACAGTTTGCTACGTATGAAGCTATGTTAGTTGCTAATGACCAAAAGGTAGCTAAATTATCTGCCATATCAGAGGCTGAAAGAACACCTGAACAAAATAGAGACCTTACGGAAGCATCTGCTATTGTTGAACATGCTCTTGAGGGTATTAGAAAGTCTGCTGCTGCAGAAAGCACAGAGAGTTATACACCGTCATTCTCAAAGCAGTCTATTGATAGCATAATTAATAACTCTATTAAACGTCAGCTTGAGCCTGTTGGACTTATAACAGATATTGAGGGTAGAATAGAGTATAACATTGGCGGTAACGAAATACAATATTTTGACAGAATGTCTACCGCTTTAGATAATGTAGAGTTAAGAATAGGTGGTATTAATGATGCTCAAATGGATAATGCTTTAAAAGGTGAAAGAGATAGTTTGGCAAAAGACGTAGCGAAGTATATAAATGCAAGACAAGATATTGCTGTTCCACAAGCAAGTAAACAAGCGATAATTGATGGCGCAAACAAAGGGGAATATGCACCCGGTTCTATATTGTCCTATCAAGTTAACAATCAAACTAAGTTTGCACTCTTTACAGGTGGACAGCTTATATTCTAATGGCAAATATAAAAATTCAAAATCTTTTAGAAAAAGAAGATGAAGAAGGAACAAGGTTAAATATAAAACCTGATACTTCTAAAGGTATACGCATATCTACAATCATGGATGATTCAGAAATTGATGAGTCCACTGACCCTGCTGATGAGGTGGCGGTTACTAAAGTACCAGAGATAGATGAAACACCAGAACAATACTATTTGCGTACTGGTGAAGCCCCTGCTGGATACAGGTACGTTCCCAGCGCACCTATAAGCAACAATCCCGAAGACAACGTAAAATTAGAACGCATTGATGCACCCACACCTGCTGCTGAACAGACAGACAGGTTGTTTGGCTATGAAAGAACTGCAAAAATGACAGAGGCGTTGTATGGTCAGGACTTAAAAATAATACAGAATGAAGAGTTCATTAAGAATAATATTCCTAAACCTCTGCAAGGATTTGCTCGTGGTGTTACATCTATAGGAGATGAAGCATTAAAAGCTATTGTTGTAGCTGCTGAAGCAGTTGGTGAAACAGCAGCAGATGCTGGTGAGGCTATCACACAAGCTGTGCATGATACCTTTACAGAAGATAATAAAATATTAGGTATGACAGGTAAACAGATACTACCTTTTGACCCTAAAACAGCAGGTAGAAAGTTTGCTGGTGATTTGAGTCAAATTCTAGAGATGGCAGAAGCTGTACCTGCAGTTGGCAGTGCCACTGGCATAGCTGGTGCTGCTTCACGTAAGGCTGCACTCAAGCCATTAAAAGAAGCAAAAGAGTCTGCAGATACTATTGCTAGAATGGAGAGAAAGAAGTTACGTATACAACGTGCTAGAGGTGCTACAGCAGATGAGATTGCTGAAAGAGAAGCACGTGCAGCAGAAAAAGCTGCAGCTAATCGTGATATATCAAACGAGTTAATTACACAGTTTGAGGAACGCACAGGCAAAACCATATCAAATACTGTTGACGGTAACAAAGTTCTTGATGGTGAACTAGCACGTAGGGCTGGTGTAGAAACAGCAGAAGAAGTTACACAAATGCAACAAGTAAGTGCAGTAAGAGAATTTATTGCTGGTAGTGATGCTGCACAAACTGAAGCTGCGTTATTAGCGGGGATGGGTGATAATATAACTCAACCATTATTAAAGCCAGAAAAGCTAAACGCTTTAGTTGCTACTGTAGCTGATTTAAAAGCAAAGTATCCAGATGCATTTGACAATGATAAAACGGTTATTGATAACTTACTTGACCTTACAGTTGAGAAACAACTAATTGCAGGTGATGAACTTATCGACATGCTCAACAAGTACAATATTAGCTTTGAAGATTATATTCTTACTGTTGTTGGCTCTGGTTCAGAAGCAGGTAAGACCTTACAAAAGCTATCACAAATAAAACGTATGCGTCCTACTAACGAAATGATTGCTATGCAGGAAGCTGCAACCAAGGAAGCTGCTGGAACTATACGTAAAACAGTTATGCGTATTGAGAACATTCGTAGAGGTGGGCTAGTATCTCAACTTGCTACTGCTGCACGTAACTTACAGTCAGGTGGTATACGTGCGCCACTAGAGGGTTTTGGCAATGTCATGGACAATGCTTTATATAAGTTATCTGAAGAAGGTGCTTTTGCTGGTGCTAGAGAGTTAGGTAGTTTTAGTAACTGGAAAGACAGCTTTCGCCACATGAAATACATGTTTGGACCTGAAACCCGTCTTGATGTAAAAGACTATGTAGACTTTATATTAGAGCAACCTGAACTTGCTGGACAGGCAGACCTGTTATTTAACAACATTAACGAGATACAAAAGCTAACAGGCCGGGGTGAAGGTGGAGTTATTGATGGAACATTAAGCGTTCTTGAAGATGCTGTTGATGTACTTAATACACCTAACCGTTGGCAAGAACACTTAATTCGTAGAGGTGCTTTTTTAGGTGAATTAGAAAGACTTACTAAACGTGAGTATGGCATTGACTTAATAGATACAATAAACAAAGGTCAGATACGTGACTTATTAAATGATGCTGGTACTGTAAAACCAAAAGATGCTAGGTCATTTGTAGAGATTATGGAAGAGGCTACCAACAAAGCACTGGATATTACTTATGCTAAACAGCCAGATGTTCCTGTATTTCGTTCCACCTCGCAGTTCATTGTACGTAATGGTCTGACTGTTGTACTACCATTCCCACGCTTTATGTTTAACAGTATGGAATTGATGGGTCAATATGCTGCAGGAGCATCTATACCTCTTGCAAAAAAAGTAGCAAGCGTTGTTACAAGGGGTAAAGTACCTGCTAAACTTACTATGAAAGATAGACAAAGAATATCTCGTAATCTTGTCGGTTCAGGAACTCTACCATTTGTCATAATGTCAGATGACGATGATGAGGCACAAGAAGGTGGAGCATTAGACACAGCCATTGATTACGCAGGTGATATGCTATTAAGTATGTCTGTAGTAGGTGCAGCGTATCAATACCGTACATCAGAAGAAGCCCCGGCAGATTATAAACTGCTAAAGACAGGGGATAATACTGTTATGGACACCACACCTCAGTTTCCGATGCGACAGTTTATGTATCTTGGAGAAGCTACACGCAGGTTGAAAGAAGGTACATTTAGTGACTTCTTCGATGCAAAAGAATTTGCAGAGACATTTATAGGAACAAACATAAGACAGGGAACTGGTCAGAGTTTAATACAAGAGGTAGCTAATTTAGCTACGGGAACAGATTTAACTGACTCTGAACAAGCAGGTAGAATGTTAGGTAGGTCATTAGGAAACTATCTGGCTACATGGGCTGTGCCATTATCACAAATTATTGAAGCAGAACGTGCTACAGGTATTCGTGGATTACAGTACAAAGACACTTCTGGTACTTTCAACGAAGAGACAGGCAAGATAGAGGATGACCCATCACTAGACTTTAGCACTACATTTATGAATGAGTTATCTCGTCCGTTCAGACGGCTTGAACCAGCAGAGATTGAAGCAGCAAGACCAAAGCGTGAGTTTCTATTTGCTGAAGAAAAGTCTCGTGTAGCACCTTTTTTACGTGTTGTTGGGGGTATTAACCTTGCTACAATGGATGATGAGTATGGTGAGTACATAGGTCAGTTTGGTTTTACTGATTATGAATTAGGCAGTAGGTCTAAAGTAGGTAGCATACGTAGATTTGAAAATACAGTGGTGCGTGATGCCTTACCCGACATTGTAGAAAATGCTCGTTTGTATGAAGATAGATTACGAGATGCTTACAAGAATGAAAACAAAACTGTCAAAGAAGAATTTACAGAAGATAAGTATGTGTCAAGTAAGATACGTGGATTTATCAAAGGTAAAATAAAATCTGTTCGCAGACAGATATCTGATGATAAAGCACTTAGTGCTAACGCACCTGAATATGCTGAAGCAATGTTGCAGTACAGAAGACTGCCTAAAGAAACACGTAATGCCGCGTCAGTTAGATTTGCACAGCAGTATGACCGAATGCCTGATGGCACGGATTTTAAAGACCTAATGAGGCTAGTTGAAATAGCTAAAGCATATAAAAGTGTATTCAATAAATAAATAAAGGGGGCTAAACTGCCCCCTCTACTTTTATAAGGTAATATATGAAACCAAAGTAGCATATACATATAATCATGTTTGTAACCATATCCATATATCCCCCGGCCCTGTCCTTATGCAATCACACACAGTATTAATGACAGCCATGCTGATTACATAACCTAACCACATAGCCACCACACCTAATATAAGATACATAAGTATCCTACCTATTATCTCCATCACCCCCAAGTGTGCCTCGCTTACTTCGTCCTGACAGTTTAGAGTAATTCTCACTAGCAATATCAGAAAGATTGATACCCAAGTCATTTGCCAGATTAGCGCAGTACCATAGAACATCACCAATCTCCGCTGCTATTTCAAGTTTCTTTACTTCAAACGCTTCCTTGTCAGCACCATCCCTGATAAACTTCTTTACCTTGTTAGCAACCTCACCTGCCTCACCAGCCAAACCAAGCGCAGGATATAGAATCCTGTGCGTGGCTGGATAGATAGCAAACTCAATGGACTTACGTTGGTACTCATTCATCTCCATGTCTTTGTACTTCTCTTTTATCCATTCTTTAGCTTGCGTCTCTAAGTCCATCTGTTTCATCCTTAAATGCCTTTATTACATCAGAGGAAAATAGCTTCTGCAGATTAAGCAGATACATACGTGATGCATTGTTATCTCCACCAGACACTGACTTCTTATAGTCTAGCTTGTCGATAATACGCTTCAGACTCTTTGTATCAAAAACCAATGTGGCAAAGGTATCTTCACCAATACATAAGTTATGAAACCAAAAATCTGATTCAGTGGCATTGATACCACTAGGCTTGCCATAGCACTCATACTCAATAGCAATGTTTCCAGTTCGCTGCCATACATCTCGTTCTGATTTAACCTCTATCTTTTTGTTCTGTAGCATGTCTGCTACCATTTGCTCACGTACCTGACCATACTGTAGGTCAAGGTCAAACTTCTTACGGTCTTCATTCTTCGGTGTCAAAGTCAATTTCATTCTCCTCTTCTATCATCTGTGTAAATAAATCAGCTCTATCCTGATGCATTGCAGCTTTGTCTGCCTCTGCTTGCATAGCTTCCATGATATCTGAGTGTTCACCTATACCAGCAGGGTTAACTAAGTATGTTCTTATGTTCATTTTATGTAACTGAACATTTGCCTCTGCGTGTTTAAGTAGTGTATGTAACATTTGGTATTTCATGTCTTCTCCTTTCTAAATCTGTGTTTAAAGAACACAACTAAGTTAAGCAGGGTGTTTGTTGTAATCATTACAAGTAACCACCACTGCCACCATAACAAGTCTAATCCACTACACTCTATCATTATGCGGCTGTTAAGTCAACTACTTCACATACCCCTGCAGTACAGGCTAACTCACGTCCCCCTGATGTAGTGTCTTCTTTCTCAAACTCTTGCAATGCAGACCAATCAATTGATATTGGCATCTTTGCTTTCATCTCTGTATACTCCTCTTCAATGCAGTCCTGATAAGGTGCTTGCTTGTATGTATGCTCACTAAATGGTAAGAAGCTAATACCTGATACCTCATCAAAGTGTTTGTATACCCAAGAACCAACTTCCATCCACTCATCTTCCTTCACAGATATTGTGACAGATGGTTTATGCTCACACCAGTAACGCTGATAAATAAGCCACAACTCAAGCTGTTCAATAGCAGACATAGCGGTACGTGTTACCGCACGTGCAGGTGAACGCATTGGGAAGCTAAACACTGTGGTGCTATCTGGCTTCATTACGTCAGGCTCTGCTGGGATACCCTGTGCTACCATAAACTGTGTCAATGGGTCTTTGTTATCTCCACGAACAGTGCGAATGTAGTAAGGGTTGTGACGGGCATGTATACCTGATGCACTGTCTACCAATTGCGACACTGTACCTGATGGTTTGACGCATGTGATGGCTGTTGACTGTGGTATCTTTAGCTGTTTAGCCATAGATTTATTAGCGTCAATAGCCACATCACGTAACGCCTCAAGAGTCTGTCCAATATTTATACCCAGATGAGCAGACTTACCTGCCGTTAACTGGTTGTCCATGATACCAGTGAGTGATACACCAAGCAGACGTTCTTCTTCTGTGTTCTTCTTCCATATACTACGCAGATATTTGAAGTCAGTCAGGGTAGATTGGAACGTACCCAGTATTGTAGCCAAGCGCACCTTCTCTGTTAGTGTTTGCTGCGTATCTGTTTCACGTACAACAACCTCAGACAAGTTACAGAACTGATATGGACGTAATATAATTTCAGAACAGGGGTTGCATCCAAAATCTTGCTCCGCATCTCTGCGTCCATTCTTAGCTGCTTGTACTTGTGCAGACTTGCGATTAAATATACCACGCTCACCTGACTTACTTTCATACAGTGATAGCCACTCACGCATGAATGTACCCATCTGTGGCTTACCTTTGTAGGCAACGCTGTTGTTTGCAAGCGCACGTTGTCCTTCGTTCTCCCACCATTGACCTGACTTAGCATGAGCCATCTGGTCATCGTTCAGGTTTGATAGGCTGATGAGTGCGCTGCGTCTGACCCCACCGACAACTACAACCTCACCAATCTTACACATGATGTCGTGACATTCAACAGGAAACAATCTACGACCTGACGCTGCCTTGAACTTCTCTATGCAAAACTCAAAGAGTTCTTCAAGAGGGGCTGGGCCACTGGCTCTACCACCAAATGTCTTGAGCCTTGCACCTGCGGGGCGTACTTCTGATACATCCCACTTAGGAATCTGACCAGCATACAGCATAGCAATAAGTTCCCGTAGTGACTTGGCCCAGCCCGGACGTGAATCGCCAACTTTAATGATAGTATCCGTAGGATGCATATCCTCGTTGACGATTGGTAGCTTCTCAATGTTGTGTCGTTCAACAGAGAAGCCTACACCTGTGCCACACATGAGTATATACATTGTTTCATCAAATGCACGTGGGCTATCCACAGGTACGTATGAACAATTGTATCCACCTACATGGCAACGGTTCAGTGCAGGACCAGATGTCATTAAGGCTCTCATGCTTGGCATGATGTGTTGGTCAAGCACAGCAGTCTCTAACTCTGTGCGTAATTCATTAGAAAGTGTATACTTGTGTTTCTTCTTTAGATGAACAGTCATGTAATCAAAGTAACGTGAAACTGTCTCAGGCCATGTTTCACGTCTTTGCTCATCTTCTTTCCATCTTGCGTAACGAGACAGAGCAATAAAGTTCTGATAGTCTGTAGGTAAATGATTACTTATCATAGGGTCACTCCTGTATGTGCTTAATGTTTTTTATTGTTGCTCCGTCAATGTCATAAAAGTATTCACGGATACCTTCTTCTATTTCCTCTCCTACATTCTCATCCGCAGGTACAGGATATTCATCTGGGTCTATATCAATAGTGATAAAGACTTTAACTCTCATCATCATAACGGTCCTCGACTTCGGTAATTAACTTGTCAAGATACCAACTGGCTTTCTTCAAGTCTTCAGAGCCATTCTTGTAACGATAACGCCACAGATATTTCATAATGTTACCTTGCAGATAGTATTCGTATCCATTATCTAATGCAGCAGAGATAGCATCAATGCATTCAATACCAGCTTCATTATAGTGTGGTGGGCTGTTGACCATATCTACACCAGCATATGCTTCCTTTGCATCTCGCTCAATCTTTTCCATAATATTCTTGTAGCTTGTCATTATGCACTCCCCTTTGTTTTAGTTCCAAAGTCAATCGTAACTACGTTATCCTCTCTATCAATAACACGTGGCTTTGATTCTACTTCAACAACGTACTCTTTGTCAACATGTTCTATGACAAAATTATGCACCATATCTCGTAATTCCTCATGTCGCTCCATGAGAGGTACAGTCGATGCCATCATTTTACAGAAGTGCATAACCTGATTATAATCTTCATCAGGTAAATCGTTAGCTGGTTGTGTAATAATAGACAAATCTATGTCACCATTCCATGTTCCATCTATATCCTTAAATGGTCTTACTCTTATCAGAAAGTCTTCAGACCTCATATTCATTTCATTTTCTTTCATGTTATCTGCTCCTCTTTACTTTAGTTCCCGTAAACTTAATAAACTTAGGATGTTTGTTCTTGCCTTTTTCTTTCAGCCAATCCTCTGGAATGATGCGGTCATAGTAACTAAATCCATACTTGATGCACCACTCAGCATATGAGGACTTAGCACCCTTACGTAGTTTACGTCTACTATTTTCAAACACAAACCGTATATCTAATTTAGGATGCTGCTTCTTGATTGCAAGGTGTTTACGTCTGTCAGCAGCAGTAAACATGCCCTTAGTTTCGATAATGATACCATTAAACAGCACGAAGTCTGGTGTATATGTGCGATAGGCAAGGTCTTCCCATTCTATCTTGATATACTCATAATCATATTTAACCTTTAACTCTTTGAGTGTTTCCGCAATCTTGAGTTCTAGGCCGCTACGATATCCATACTTTCGTGCTGCTTTAAATTGTTTGAAGTTTGGTGGCATTACCGCAGATTTCTCCACGTAAGGCCACTGTAACCCATAGCTTTCATCTCTTCACGTATCATAGCATCAGCCTCATTACGTGCTTCAATGGCTGCTCTTAGACCAGCAGTGCGCTTCTCACGATACTCTTTACGTAGTTCTGCGAGATGTGCCTCTGCTTCTTTAATCTGGTCTAATAGTTCCTGTAATTCATCCTGCATTTCTATACTCCTTTCTTAGTTCAATGTAAGATACAATCTTAGGGTCTTTTGCTTTTGATTTAACGGCAGGTAGTTCTACCATCTTAGGCCAGCAAGCATGTTTATACGAACAGAACGTGCAGTTCTTATTCAGTACAAGGTTGCCTGTCTCTTTGCCATTAAAGGTTTCTTTCTCAGGCTCAAAGCATCTGACTAACTCATCTGCCATAGCACGGTTGATATTATCTTCTATGTTCTGTACCTCTTTGTCTACATCTAATCCTGTAGCAGGTACATACTTGAAGTCCCCGTTAGCTTTGTTGACAACCCACCAGCCACCAGCTTTCTTGCCAGCAGCCTTGGCATACCCGGCTAACTGCCCGATATATCCAAACGTGTCTCCCTCAGATAAGGAATCATAAGATTCAAACTTGTGGATGTATGACCAGTTTGAAGCTGACTTAATATCATCCACTGCATCCCGAATGACAATATCATATGAGCCGCTAACAGAAGTATCAGACAACTCAAGAGTAACCTTTTCAGTGTCTTCATATTTTACTCCTGCTTCTTTCAATAGCCCTTTGAAGACAGCCTCAACGATGTCTCCAAGCATCATGTTCATTACGAATGTGGTTGGCTTGGGTAACGCAGCCTCTGGCTTGTTACGCTCAAACCAGAGTTGGCAAGAGGGTCTGCCTACATTAGACATACGTAGGCGAAACCCATCTCGCTTGTTACCCCCACCAAACTGACGTTGCAGTGCGTCTGATACATCTTGCGCTACTTGCTTGATAGTATCAGGTGACATGGTAGTGCCACCATTAGCAGCTTTCTCCATGTATTGATGCAACGCCAACTCAGCAGGATGGTTCATCACGCAACCTCTTCGTCTTCAAATTCGATGTCAACTATATCTTCGACACCCTCGATATCATCATCTTCTTGCATGGCTTTTTCTGACCATGAGTTGATGATGTACTCATTGTAGTTCTGTACCCATGACATAAAGTCACCAAAGTTGGTCTGCTCCACATCACCAAGTTCAAGTGTCTTGGTTAAGTCCAGAGATACTACAGGAAGGTAAAAGCTATTGCCGTTAGGTAGCTTGCGTTCTTCCGTATTACCAGTGATACTATGCTGCACTGGCAGACGCTTCATCTTGCTCAACTTAGTGAACACAGTGCCTACATCTTTAAAGGCATCTCTGTTCTCAATCTCCCAGATGAAAGCAGTATCGGCTACGTCCACCGCTTTACCGTTCTCGTCTACTGCATCATGCAGTTCTACCGTGCCAAGCATTACTCGTACACGTTTAATCTGCTTGATGAGTTCCTGTGTCTTCTCAGGCAGTGACTTGAAGTCCTGAATATAACCTGCTGGCTTACCACAGTTGAAGCCACCATCGTTATCTTTCAGGTCAATATTAAGGTTATCTGCCATCACAGTTTTAACGTAGCGGTTTGGCTTATCACCTGAACCCTTAATAAAACGCTTATACATAAAGCGTTGCAAGTATGGGCGTAGTGTTACTGACGTAGCGTAGTAAGTTGGCCCATCAGGGATATCCAATTTATATGTACCCCCTTTAACAAGGATACGGTCATTGCCTAAGATAGGCGAATGATTAATGCGAAGACGAGCGAGTGTGCTTGCCTTCTCTTTTGTGCTACCACCCTCTGCTGCAATGCCCATAGCTTTAGCCATCTCAGCATAGTTATTCGTATCAATAGTAGTTATTTGTGTTGTCATATAATTACTCCTTTCCTCGAAGTACAGTTGAAAGTTTGATAGTTATATCAGCTTACGTCTTTCGTGTCAAGCCAATTATCACCAATTTTTGCTTCTAATAACAGTGGTACATTGAATACGCATCCCCACCGTAATTGGATGAGTTCTGGTAAAACTCTGTTTGTTTCATTAATGACTTCAATTACACTCCTTTCTTCATCTGGATGTACATCAATAACGATACTATCATGCACTGTATTTACTATACATGATTTCATGCGTGATAGCAACCTTTCTATGTGTAATAATGCCACAGGCACAATATCTGCAGTGGCGAAAGACTGCACAGGATAGTTCTTTATCTGTGTAAAGTTGGATACACGACCATGTGCATTACGCACTACATCAGGAAAAGCAAACTCTCTGCCTGATGGTGTAGTAATTTTACGTGTGGTCATAGCTTCTTTAGCCAATCGGGTATGCCAAGTTCCAATTCCTTGGTACTTCTCCGTGAAGTGTTCATAGTATGCGGCTTCTTCAGGTGTACGTCCATATCCAGTTGCCCCGTATAGTGGCGCAAAGGTGTGCGCTTTCGCATCCTGTCTATTCGTAGGCTGACCAGCTTCGGTAATAACTTTAGCGGTGTAACTGTGTACATCAAACCCAGTAGAAACTTCTTCAATTGCAACTCCATCTTGTGATAGAAACGCAGCCGCACGAAACTCTAGCTGTGCAAAGTCTGCTTCCATAATTTTACCACCATCCCACCGGGATACAAACACCTTTTTCACAGGAAATGTACCGCCACGTGGCATGTTTTGCATGTTAGGGTTAGCACCAGAAAACCTCCCAGTAGCAGTGCGATGTTGAAGCAGACGGACATGCAACTTACCGTCAGCTTTTGTGTGTGTAGATATACCGTCAACAAACGATGATAGGTATGTCTCCACAGCGGATAGTCTACGTACCTTAGACAAAAACTCTACAGCAGTATCACGCTTGGCAGTACGTGCCTTGCCCTCAAGAAACTGTAGCTTGTCTTTGCTGGTAGTAAACCCATTAGCACTCATCCATTTAGGTGATGGTGCTTTAATTTTCAACCCCGCCACATCAGATAAAGGAGAAAGAGTATACCCATTCCCCATACATGACGTGCAACGGTTGTGTCGTGCAAAAAGTGTTCCATCTTTCTTTACCTTTCGTATCTGACCAGTGCCTTTACATACGCCACACTGTGTCGCTTTAGTCTTATACAGACGTTCTGTACCAGCACTCACTAGGCTACGGAAGTCTGCCTCATCCATATATGGGTCAACAGCATTGCCCCAATACTCTTTGTCCAGCACCTTGCGACTGTATATAACCCATGACAGTTGCTCTGGACTGTTTAGATTGATAGGTGTGTCACCCATCAGTTCCTTTACCATTATCTGTAACTCACGCTTCAGTGTATCACGCTCCTGTTCGTACTCAGTGCGCACATCATCCAATGCCTTACGGTCAATGGTAAAGCCGTTCTGATACATGCGAGACAGGGACACAGCCACCTCATTAGTAAGCTGTACGGTAGTCATCAGACCTGAATCAGCAGGGGTGTTGAGCCTATACATCAGCTTGTCAGCCAGTTGCTGCGTAGCATGAAGGTCAGCAGACAGATACTCAGTCAATTCATTATAAGGTATATCACGTGTGCTATAGCCTTTCGCAAAGTATTCCTTTAATGTGTCCTGCTTCTTTGTGTCTAAGTCATATCGTTCTGCACAAGCCTCAAGAGACAGTGGCTCTTTGATACCACGCTGTAATACATACTCAGCAAGCATTGTGTCAAACACAGGGCCATCATACTTGAAGCCTGACTCCCACAACCACAGCAAGTCATGCGCTGCATTGTGCATGATAAGCACAGTAGCTTGGTCAAGCCACTTCTGAAGCAGATTGTGTCCGTGGTATGTATGCTCACGTTCACTGTGGTCAAAGGTAATCAAGTCTTCCTGTCCTTGGTCTGTTAATATACCCACCATGACCAGCGTATTCTCCTGCTCAAACGGGTCCATGTGTATCTTACCATCACGTTTAGTGACGGTGTTCTCTACGTCTAATGTTACCTTCATCCTTCGTACCTCGCTGTCTGGTAGTTTAACTCTACGTGCAGTTGTCCATGCCAGCCATTCAACTTGTTCTTTACAACATTGACATGCCGTATAGGGCTGTCTTCTTCCTGCCCCTCTACAGAGGGTGACTTACCAATCAGTAGCATCAGGTCAGCTTCTGCTGCCTTACCTGTACGTGAACCTTCCATCATGGATTGGTTCAGTGTAGTACGACCTTCCGCTTCAGCAGACAACTGTGACATGTAGAATACAGCACAGTCATACGTCTTAGCAATCTGCCTCGCATACATAGCACATGCTTTCAGTGCCTCATCCTGTCGGGCAAACGAACCCTCGACAGAGAACTTGTCACCCATGTCTAGCACAAGTATGTCTGGCTTGTACGACTTACATACGGACTCTACCCATGCCATGTCACGTCCACCTGCTTCTTTAATCTTGATGTTTTCCATCACAGGTTTGTACATGGCTGATGCCTTTGCCATATCCTCACGTATCTCACGTGCTGTCATACCACAGGCGGCAGTCAAATACCTAGCACCGACACGGTGGGTAGCTTCTTCATTACATAACACAATGCATCTTGCTCCTTGATGTGCAAACCCACCGGGGCTGGCAATCAAGCTGGCATGAAAGGATGTCTTGCCAGTGTTTGGTCTTGCGCCAACTTCAATAAGCTGACCACCACTAACACCCTCTATCTTACGTGTTATGGTAGGTACGTTGAATGTCCAACGTGCTTCCAACTCAGCTTTAGCCATGAGTGTCTCAATACTGATGTCATCCCACTCGATGTTAAGATTAGGAATGAAGTCATCACCATAACGCTCAAGCAGGTTGCGTAGCTTCTCAAGGGTAGCTGCATCACCATTGACCATATCAAATCCAATGTTAGCTACATCCTCACCCACTACCTGCTGAAATAGTTTGGACAGCACCTCTTGTGCTACGTCACCACCCATCGGGTCTTCCTTCTTGATAGAGGCAAACAGAGATGCATACGCTTGCTTCTGTGCTGTAGTCAGCGTTGGATTATCTGACATAAACAGTGCTTCAATCTCATCTGGATTGACGGTACGTTCATACCTGTCCATTGCTTTATCAATAGCCTGTTTAATCTTACGTACATCCTTACTGAACAGGCGGTCTGGACATTTAGAACCACGATGGTCATCGTAGAACGACTTGTCCATAAGACTACGTACTAATGCTAATTCCATGCTGTATCTCCTATGTGGGTTAGTTGTTCGATGTCTTCCTCTTTACGGTATTTCAAATCATCTGTCAAGCGAAGGACACGGACATCATCCACATATCCTCTGAGTTCTTTCGCCATTGATAATGTCTTAGGCAGTGCATCGGGGTCTAGTGCTATGACTGCCGTTGAGAACTGTGAAAGATACTGCCTGTGGCTGGAAGATAATGACGTACCCAACACAGCAACCCCACACAATACATCATTGCCCACGATGGCTGCACTCACACAGTCCTCAACAACTACAGCGACTTTACCACAACCGAAGGTATAAGGCAAGCCACTATTTCCATATCGCTTCCATTTAGGTAAGCGTTTCATTACAGAACGACCTGTAGCATCGACCATCTTGCCCTTGTGCATGACAGGAAATACAATCCTGTCTTCCTTCACATCGTACATCAGGCCATGCCCTTCCATGTCCAAGCCCCAAGTCGCACAAAACCTATCAATGTATGTGTTTGTGTGATTAGTCACCACGTATGGTGGTAACTCGAACTTGTCCTCTGCAAATCGTTCAGCATCCTTCATTGTATTACGTATGTCATCAGCAGTCAGGTGTACTTTCTTGCCACCCGATACGTTACAGGATGCCTTGTAACAGTTCCATACAAGAGAACCCATGTTATTAGTCACTGTAAATGTTTTATACCCATTACACTCTGGACAATTCATTCTCTTTGTATGTCCATTAGGTATATCTATATCACTTATAGTGTTTAATATATTATTATACATGTATCACTCTCCTTGTTGGCACTTGTATGTGCTTATATCATGCATATGACGTGCGGTCAATGCATAATCTGCACTGGCAAAAGTATTTTTCATGTATGGTTTAACTGACTGTGGGTTATTATGTCCTGTAACCGACATGATTTGTGCCATACCGACACCTGCCTCTACCATTTCCGTTGTGCCTGTCCTGCGTAAGTCCATCAGCCTTATCTCTTCAGACAGCCCTGCAAGCCTCATCACTTGCCGACCTGCTTTGGACAGTCTATCTATACTGTATGGATGATAAACGCCACCAGAGGGGCGTGGGCGAGGTGCAACATATTGTTGAAAGCCAAAGTCATCCTTCTGCTGCGACAGCATCTCTGTCAGGTCATTACTGATAGGCAGTGTTACCTCTGCCCTACGCTTTGACTGTTCCAGATACAGCTTCTGCTTGTCCAAGTCTACAACATCCCATGTAAGCAATCGCATGTCACCCAAACGCTGACACCACTCGTATGCCATGTGGACTATCAGCCCAATGTTACGATAGGCAAAATCACCATAACAGAATGACAGGAACTTCTGTATGTCATCCTCTGTCCATACAACTTTGCGTTGTTTAGGTGATTTGCGCTTGATGTTAGCAAACGGATTGACAGTAACATACTCCATCTCCATTGCGTACCTGTACACAAGTGATGACACAGTACACACGTGATTGGCAAACGTGATGCCACGCTTTACCCATTCTTCGTATGCGTGTTTGGCTTGCTTGCTCGTCACTTCGTTGTACAACTCATTGCCAAACTCACCGACCAGCACGTTGAGAAAGTATTGATAGTCTTTCTTAGACTTGTCTCTCAACATACTGAAATCGTTGGAAGAATAGTATGTCAATACTAAATCTTCAACTGTTTTCATCAGTGATACCCTGCCTTTCTTTTCGCTCTCGTATGTGTTCATCAGCATATTTATTTAGGTACTTTTCCACAAAATCTTCTATACCTTTGCTATGAAAATGCTGCCTATAATTTTTCCTACGAGGACTCCATCTGCCTGTAGTCCAGTAATACATGTAAGGTCTATCAGCTTTACTGTATATTACTATAAGATGGGCAGACTCTACAACCTCATATGTTAAACCATTGGTAGTTAAATAGTCTATACAATGCTCAAGGCTCTGGCCTGTGTCTCTACGAAACACGGCCTCGCCCTTTGAATTAGTCCTCACATATTTCCAATCATTCTTACTCATGCTGCAATCAACTCCTTGAATGGCTTGCTTTCAATCCACTGAGACACCTTGCTCTCACGTTGGAACATGGACACAGCACCTGTATCCTTGCCAGTGTTACGTAGGTTGAAACCATTACGCTCATCAGCATAGCTGGCATAGTTGGTAAAGGCAGAGTATAATGCCCAGACATTCTGTCCACGCACACTTGCCTCTTGATTGTATAACCCAAGCATCTTCTCTGCCATGCGGTCAGACTTCAGCAGGGTATCAAGCATAGCTTTGACATTGCCTATATACAGAGGCTTGTTAGCCCAGCCTTGTAGACGTTCTGACTGTGCATAGAATGATTGCGTGGACTCACGTAAATCCCGGATGAACCTGTCCATAGTAAAGTTAGCAGTATTCTTTCTGCGTACCTTGTCATGCTCACCCCGAATCATACCGTTAGTGCAGAAGAAATCAATAGCACCAAAGAATGTCTGATTGGAACAGCTACCATCAACCCCATGCAAAGCAATGATACGCTGTGCAATAGTTGTGCTGTGCTTGTCTGTCTCAATAAGAGCAGTCACATTAGGCAGGGTCATGTCAAGCATAGCCCATGCATTTTGCCTAGCACTACGCCACTTCATGTTCATGCCCTCACACTGAGCCTTACCCAAGTTCTCAGTCACAGTGTCATGGACACCCTCAAAGAACTCTGTGTGTGATGCACAGTTGAATGTGTCACCTACGACACCAATGTATTCACCAGTGTACCCGTTGATTACATACTTTTTGTCCTTCACCTTTGTAGGCTCAAACATTACTTCAAAGTCAAGGTTTTCAGGAATCATGTCCTGCATTGGAATATCAAACGGCATATCATATCTCCTTCTGTTTGTTAAATGTCAACTGATAGTTAGTTGTATATGATTTATTCATCATCGTCAAGTTCTTCAAGTACATAGTCGTAATAATACTTTGGTCTACCCTCATCATCCATCTGAGGTACAAACTTCATCACGCTATGCAACAGATGCTCAAGGCTTTCTAGTTTGCGTACATCAGAAACCCACAAGTCACCACATTCATGTATTGTTTGAACCATGTTCTTCAAGTCATTGTGAGCCTTTAGAAACTTTACTCTTTCTTCATGTGTTATATTCATGCTACTTCTCCTCTGTTGTGTAACATTTAATAAGTATCTTATAATACTTGTCCTGATTCTCGTGATGTCTCATCTCCTCATAAGATAAGAACTGACAATACTCTTGGGATAGTTCTTCTGTCAATATAGATTGGTTCTCTATGAACTGCCACTCTACACCTGTATGTCCCCACATACTTATGACTAGGGCAAACTCTTTCACTCTATCACCTCATAGGTTGTAAACTCTGCTAATCCTTCACGCCAATCAGTCTCGTCATAGTTTGTCCACTCTTCTGACCTGTCACGGTTTAGTTCTTCTAGTATCATTGGCAATGTCATCAGGTAGACAGACCCATCTTCTACATCACGAATTTTGTATATTTTACTCATCCCAATATCCTTTCTATGATACCTACTACGGCTGCATAAAACATGTAGCCAAACGCAGACCAGATTACAATGAACCCTACAATGCTTGTGTCACAGTAGCCATAGTCATCCTTTAATCCTAGCTTTCTCAATAGTTTATCCATCGTGTTCTTTCTCCTTTAGTTTTCTCTTGCCGTCCTGCCACCACTTAATCCGGGCCTTGATAGCTTCTTCTTCACAAGGGCCGCAGGTATGCGTCAGTCTGCCACGTTCATCGTATGTGCAGTCTTCGCACTTAGTCGTATCCATTTTCTCTCTTAAACTTATCCCATGCCTCAATAAATATCTTATTAAAGCTATGATAATTTGCGTCCTCAAAGGCGGCAGAAGCTACCTCAAAAATATCTTGACCACTCCATTTGACTGTCTGTGACAATCTTACACCTCGCTCATAATTTTTTTCACTCATGCTCACCTCCATTGCCTCGACCTAGTCCACCAAAATACTGCGGCCTACGCTTGGCTGTCTCGAATACACCTGCCGTGATGAACACGCCAGCTATCAACAGTGCATGGATAACGGCACTAATACCAAAGGCAATAATGCTACCTAAGTACATACTGAATATAATACACCACATCCATGCCAGCACTTGCATAATCATGTGACGTGTGTTCATGTCAGGTATGTTACGCAACGGATTGTGTCTACTGTCCATAATTAATTTGTATAAGTTAGTCATCTTTTTTCTCCTTACGCTTTATCTCATTTTTACACACATAGCATACCAGCTTGAGTGAAAGGTCAAGCCACCATTCTTTGGGTGTGTGCATCACGTTCTTGCAGTGTTGACATACGTGCTTAATCATCTTCCTGTACGCTTTCTGTGATAATCATACCGATTTCATCTGCTATTTTTTCTAGTGCGGGTAAGTATAAATTATATAGTTCTTCAGTTTCAAATGTAGCCCACAACTCAGCATGGTTGTTACTTTCTGCATATACTTTAATCATCTGTCTCTCCATCCTATGTATAGCATTATAAGTATGCCTGTTATGTATGTCAACACTAACGCCTGATTAAATATCTCTTCACCTGTCATGTGCTATTCTCCTGTTCAAATAATTCATGTGGTATTGCATCCCACTCATCTCTTCTCATGCGGAACTTGATAAGTTCAATGGGTATGCAAACTCGCACCCACTTTCTACCTACCACAGCCCACACAAGTCGAGTGCCAGAACGAGGCCACTTAACATTGTACAAGTCTACCCTGTACAGCTTGGCCTTAGACCATGTAGCTTCCACAGGTCTAGGTGTGCTAGTCATAGTCAAACTCCCACCTTTTCTGTGCCAGCTTCACAGCCTCGTTATGCACAAACTCCATATATTTTTCGACATCTTCTGCTGGTACACGAGGGTTGTCCTTTAGTATCTGGACATACGCCTCATCATACAAGCGTTCCATGATTTCATCATTCTGTGCATTGCTCATCAGTCATACTCCTTCACATAGTCAAACTCAATACGTGCATCTGGGTGCATAGCTTGTGTCATGTCCAGTGCATACTCAACAGCATTTTCCCAGCCAGCTTCTTTCAGTGTGGCAGGGTGGACGTTCACACGCCCACGCTCTGCACCAATTGTTACTCCGACTTCCCAATACATTATTCATTCTCCTTTTCAATTAGGTGTATCTTTTCTGCCCCACAGTCATCACATTTACACTGTGGGTCAGGCCATGCTTCATCATATAGCTGTACGTCCTCGTCATACTCCATCATAAATGATATGCGGTTGGTACGAACCCATGAGAGTTCCCACACATTCGTACCACCACATTGTGGACAAACCCAGACAGTCACTAAGCTACCTTTCTGCCACGATTGCTACGAGCAAGGTCACGCAGATTGTTGATAGTTACGCTACCAATCTCTACAGTCACAGGTCTGTCTGTGTTTTTCCTACGGACAGCCTTGCTCAATTCCTTGTGCATAGCGTCCAAGAATACACCAGCAACAGCCTCTGTTGTGTACTGTAAGTAACCACCACAATCAGCCTTTGCTTCACGAGCATACTTGAGCATGATGTTGTAGAAGTTGTAACGGCCTAGCTTCACGCCATGATACTGCTGATACAATGCCTCTACCTTAGACAGCTTATGCTCAATCTCTGGTGATGCAAGCACCTGTCCTGTCTTACCTGTTGAACGCTGGTGAAATGTGATTGTTTGAATAGTCATAGTAATATCTCCTCTACTGTGTTGGTCCAATGTTGGACTTGTTAGGGTTGGTTCTAATTGCCCACATGCTAGGGTATCCATTCCCTGACCCGGCTGTGACAACGTAGGCATCTGTCACGGGTATCTCATCCTTTGCAGTCACAAAGCTATCATACTTGTATGGGTTGTATGTCACCTTTTCTGCACCTTTAGAAATGGTGGCAAGGCCATTGTTCATGCTGATACGGCCTGTCACAAAAGCATGAACATTCTTCTTGCCCTCTCGCAGAACACGCTGTCTGCCACCCTGACGGACAACAAACTTAGCATCAGCTATGGTAAAACCCATCATGTGATGTACCACACGGCCTGTCTTGCAGTCCTGCACTGAATAGCACTTCTTGTGCAAATTCCAATAGACACGCACTCTCTGTGTGTAGCCGTCCTTATCCCATGTAAGTCTGTTCATAATACATTCTCCACTAAATATTTAGTCAATTCTTCAACAGTCAGGTAGCCCACAGGCTCTTCCTGTCCAGCTATCCATATCTCACAGACCTGTCCAGCCCTGCCCATAGTACCTTCACCTTGCACTATGGACACTGTTCTACCATCTTCGGTAGTCAGTAATATTTGATTGTGCTTACGCATACCATCTCTCCTGTGTTTCACGTTTAGCCTGTCGCATTACTTTGCGAGTACGCTTCCAATCATCACGCTTTGCTTTGCGTGGCTTAGTCTTGAGTGACTTCATCTTTTCTAGCTTTATTTGCATTGTACTTGTCCTTTTTGCGATTGTACTTTTTCTTGTTAGGCACAGTTTGTGTAGCAGTCCTGCGTCTGTTCTGTGCTATGATACGAGCCACAGGATTTATACGTCTAATCATGTGAGTTCTCCGTTGGTCCAACATTGGACTTGTCTAGTATACCTAAGTGAATATAACACTTTCATATAATATTCAAGTGTTATTTCACATAAGGTATACATAAGAGGGTTAAGCACTGGCAACAGCATCAGCCTTTTTCTTGCCATTGCCATGTGCTGGAAAGCCAACGATTGCATCACGAAGCCTAGCACATAGCTGGCAGTCCTCGCATGACACGTCATCCTTGACCACAGCAGGGCATACAACTACCTTGCGGCCTTTGGGTGTGACAGTGTTGGTCAACTGGTCTGACGGCAATACCGTTGTCACAGGTGCAATGCCCAAATCATACAGGTCATCAGCATGAGCAAGATTGTTGCCAGACAGATTAACCACAAAGCCGTTCATATTCATATGCTCAACCACATTGGCATTATGGTGATTGCCTAGCACATCGTAGTGAGTGTATGTCCAGCCTCGCTTGCCAGCATTGGCAAGGCAAAGGTCAACACAGGCTTCTGCATCTAACTTGTCACCATTACCGGGCAAGTCACCTGCCTGATTATGCCGCCATAGCTGGCCTTTTGGCATAGCAGATACCTTGCCAAGAAACACTTGAAAAGTGTCGCCACGATTGCCATCAGTCACCTTTGCCCAATGCATAGCCAACGGGCCAGCATTTGCATAGCAACCGCCCTCATTGGCATGATTGAACGGACAGATAGCAGGACAAGTGCTTGCACTTGTTGTGGATACAGGTATCTTGCCAACTTTTTTATTGTTGGACTTCATTGTGATGTGAACATTGTATTGCATTTTTAACTCCGTTAATGTTAGTCCAACATTGGACCAGTTAAGTGACTCTCAGCTATGCTGATACCGTTGTACTCAATCGGACCAGCCTCATAAGCACAGGTTCGGACCAGCCTCACCTTATGCAGTATCAGCATAGCTGAGAGCCGCAATCATGCGGCACTCTTTACTGTGATAAACCAACCATTGACTTGCTGAGACCAAGCACCTTTGTCAGCAATCCAATCATCGGCTTTGCCGCTACGCATAAAGTCTGCATAGTAGCCCAGATTATACCTGTCCAGCAAAGCTGATATCTGCTTTTTAGTCAGATGCAGTACAGTGCCATCCTTTACAGGCATATCTCTCAACCCATCAAAGAAAGGGTTTGTAAATGTGACGTTGTATAATTTCATTTCAAAATCTCCAGTAGTCCAAGGTTGGACCTAGTTAAGTGTTGTATAAGTGTAATACACTATCACTAAAGTTTCTAGTGTATTACACGTTACACCACTAAAGCAGTGAATCCAGAATAGCCAAAGCCTTTCGCCTGTCAACAGCTTTCTTGTGCTGTTCGTATGAGGCAATCATATTGGCTTGCTGACCAGTGACAAAGCACTGGTACTCAGGCCGTGTCTCAGGCATCAGACCTCGACCATAAGCATGGTCAAAAGACTGCCAGCTTGAGCCTAAAGGCTTGTGCTTGCCCATCGGTATGTATTGTTTACGTGCCATTATCTCACCTCATCACTCAAATGTATTCCATACATTAGACCTGCAAAACCACAGACCATGCTAATCACTGAGCCTTCTGGCTCACCACCTGTCACTGCAAAAAGCAGTGATAAACAAATTAGGCTAATGCCTAGACCAAAGGTGATGCAAGCTAACAGGATTTTTAATACTTGTATTAACATTTCAATAACCTCCAAAAGGTGACAGTAGCTTTACGCTACTGCCTTATCAAGCATTACCAACTGCTCTTTCAGAGCAAGCATAAATTCCTCTACAGGAATTTGGTTAGTTTCACACTGAAGCAAAGCTTCAAAAGCAATATCTTCAGCGGACATATTTGTGAAAGCCTTAACTTCCTCAACCTGAACCTGTGGTTCATCAAGTCCAACATTGGACTCTGTATCAGCCTCTGGCTGTTCAGGTGTTTCATCAGCCTTAGCTGATTTACGCATTGCAGCTTGTAAAGCTGTCAGAGATGTGAAGCCTTTCTTTGAGGCTTGGATAAACTGTCTTGCTTCAGTTTCGTTTTCAACGAACCATAAAGCCTCAGACCGTCTCCGCTTATCAATGGAATTGATACCGCACTCTTTCAGCCTTGCTGAAGGGATACGACCTTCGGACTCTTGCTTTAAAGCAAACATCAGCTTGCCAAGTCTTGTGTCAAAGCCATCGGCTTTCGTAGACTTGGTGAAGCGAGCCTTGTCAGCTTTGCTGATAGCCTTCCATTCTTTGGCAAGAGCAAAGCCTTCAGCTTCGAGAGTGTTGATTTCAGCGATTTGAGCAACGATTTGATTTGACATTTTACTTCTCCTCTTTTGAAGTGTTACATATAAAAATTAATTACTCACCTAAACAGGTGATTAATTTTTATGTAACACGTAACAAAAGAGAGAGGTATTTGGGGTCGGCTTTCCGTGATGCGTCATGATGTAATGCGCCATCTCCTGCCCATGCCGTTTCGTATGTGACTGCAGGATTACTCTGTAATCCGAAGTTGGTGCGTGAAACTCGCATGTCACATGACGAGGCTCAGTCTTCTGTAGCAGAAAATATGGGGAACAGCCTTGCTGTTCAGGGGGTGTAGTCCAACATTGGACTTAGACACCGAAGGTGATGTAGAATTGATGCATCGGCACTGCAACGCAGTGACAGTTTCAGCAACTCTGCCATCACGTCATTCTGTAAGAATGGCAACTGATAACATAACAGTTGGCACAACTGAGGTGAAATACAGCATCTATTACATCTTAGGATGTAGAGACACATCATCTAGTGTCTCATAGCCGCTGACAGCGCATCATCTGCGCCAAGCCTTGCGCACATGCGCACACAGTCAGGGTGTCGGGCAGGTCACCAGCCGGGGTGGGTGCGTAGTATATACACAGAAATACACAGATTAGGTAAATTTAGTGTTAACCACAGATGCAACTGACAGTATTTCTATTGCCTAGTATTTGTGCAATTACATATATTGTGCCTATTTTTTGTGCAGTTTTATAGGCTACATAAATTATTTTGAGTCGCATTACATTTTAGGGGTTGACACTTACCTGCATATCTGGTATAATTATATTATAACTAAATAACACTTAAAGTGTTACACTTAACTGTCTTATAACTTATCTATATTTATCACTTACAATGTGACACTATAAGTGTAGATAATTAAATATTCCTATACGTAATTAAATACGTGCTTTAGGATTTTTCCCTTGACAAAATCTAAAAAATCAGTAAAACTATACACAGACAATGTACTTGATGCATTTTACGAAGCTATACGTACTAACTCATTAGACCGCTTACATATCCCTCACAGTGATGTCTTTTACGTGCGTCAGGCAGTAGAGGCATACTACGGACGTTCATTTACGTTGAAGCATGTAGAAGATGCCATGAGAGCAGAGGGATGGAAAGAGCCAAAAGAACAATGAGTTTTACAGCAGTAATAGTTGCGTGTCATATTGCTAGTGCAGATATGTGCATGACAATCGTAGACAATCGTGGGCCATATGATACAGAGGATAAGTGCAAAGCACGTATCAGTGAGATGGCAGAAAACTTAATAGGTGTTTGGGTTTCATTCCAAATGCCTATGATATTTAAAATGACAAGTTGTGTACATCCAGATAATCTTGTAGAAAAGACACACACGTAATGCCACGCAAGCCCAGCAAAATGCCTAAACGAAATAAGAAGAACTTCCGACCTACAAAGTCGGGAGCAGGTATGACTGCAGCAGGTGTAGCTAAATATAGAAAACTAAATCCCGGTAGTAAACTAAAGACTGCCGTTACAGGTAAAGTAAAACCCGGAAGTAAAGATGCCAAAAGACGTAAATCGTTTTGTGCTAGGTCTGCTGGTCAAATGAAAAAATTCCCAAAAGCTGCTAAAGACCCAAACAGCCGTTTGAGACAAGCACGTAAGCGTTGGAAGTGTTAAGGAGATTATAAGGTGATAGGCAAGTTATTAACAAAAGGTGCTTCAAGGGCATTAAAACAAACTGATAAAAAGAAAATTCAAAGAGAAGCTGCTAAACAAAGAGCATTACGCAAAAATCAAAAAAAGCCTATTAATAAATTGCAGGGCATGACATCTACAGAAAAAAAAGATGCAGGTATTGGAGAAAAAAGTCCAGCCCGTGTAATGATGGGTGAGGCTGGTGCAAAACGTGCTGGTCTTATCGCAGATTACAAACGCACACTAAAACAAGTTGAAGAAAATCCTAATTTGACTGATGAGCAGCTAGAACGTGCGATGAACAAACTAGATGACATGCGTTCTAAATTAGAAGATGCTGGTGTCAATGTAGCTGACTTGAATAAAGGTGGTATGCCTAAAAAGAAAAAGAAAGTACCAGCCATTGCTATTAGCGTAGGCATGGTAGAGATACCAAAGGGCAAAGGCAAAGCTAAAATGATGAAGGGTGGCATGGCTAATAAAAGGCAGCACATGTATGCTGGCGGTGGGTCTGTTACAGATAACTTAAAGCCAATGCCTACAGGACCAAAAGGTAAAGGTGTTAGAAACCTACCTGCTTCTGTACAAATGAATATGGGCTTTGACCCTAAATCATAATGGTAGCCAGAGTATCCACTATAAAACGTAAGATACGTTCAGGTCAGAAACTAGGCTTTAGTGAACGTGCTAGAGCAGTGAATAAAGGATTGTTACCTAGTGCCGTTAAAAAAAGGAAAAAGCAAAAAAGTCGTTAGTAAAAATATTAGCAAGCTAGTAAGAGAGGGCAGACCTCAGAAACAAGCTGTAGCTATAGCACTATCAACTGCTGGATATGAGAAAAAGAATGGTCGCAAGAGTACCAAGAAAAAAAGGCCAACCCGCAAAGTCTAAAAAGCATAGTGACCTGTACACAGACGAAGACCCAAAAGGTACAATCAAGGGTCTGAAGTTTGCTACTGTAAAAGATGCACAGGCATCTGTACGCAAAATAAAAGCATCCAGCAGAAGTCACAATCATAAGACACAGGCTGCTATAGCTATGGAGCAACGGGCTAGAGTTGCAGGTAAAATAGCAGCAGCTAATGTGTACAGACGTTTTATAGAATCACAAAAGAAGAAGACACGTGCATCCCGTAGAAGCTGACATTCGTAAGTGGTCGCACGACTTTCTTGAAGTTCCAAATAAAATGTTAAACGGATTACCACCATGTCCGTATGCAAAACAAGCATGGCTTCAAGACCAAGTTAAGTTTACTATCAATACTGGATTAGATGGTCTCGCAAAAGAAGTTGCTGACTTTGACAATCACAAGTATGATATAGTTATTTGGGCATCTGAATATTTGCTCGACATGGAATATCTTGATGGGTGGTGTGATGGCGTAAATGAGGCCATGTCTATCGCTGGTCATGATATGCACCTGATGGTGTTTCATCCAGACTATGATGCAAAAGAAGCAGGTCTGGAATTTTTAGTTGAAGATGATGTAACAGACGATGAGTTAGTTTATTGCATGGTCTTTGTACAGAAGTTATCATTACTTGATGATGCTTCACTTAGTTTGGAAAAGTCTGGATACTATCAGCACTTTCCTAAAGACACTTATGAATCATTGGTAGTAGAGAGACGGAGACTAAGAAATGGCTAACCAAGATAAAGAATCTATTAATGCTAGAATAAAGCGTGAAATGGATAGAGAGACAAAGGGCATGTCTCCTAAAGAAAAAGAAGAGTACATTCGTAACTTTTTTGCACAGATGAAAACTACTAAAAAAACAATGACTGCCAATAAAGGTGGTATGGCAAAAACAACTAAAAAAATGAGAGGTGGCGGTATGGCTGGACATAAAATGAAAGCAGCTAAAAAGAAAATGATGCGTGGCGGCATGATGAAAAAGAAAATGCGTGGCGGTGGCATGGCTAAGATGGCGCAGAAAAAAATGATGCGTGGTGGAATGGCTAAAAAGAAAATGATGCGTGGTGGCGCAGCTAAGAAGAAGTAATGGCTAAATTCTACGCTACAGATAAACTAGAAAAGAAAAGACCTAAACGCAGACCGGGTGTGCATAAAAAGAATGTTAATAAACGTAACAAACCTAAAACGTACTTCGGTTAGATACCTTGGATTGGCTTTGCTCAAAATGGGCAAGCCTTTCACTTCTATTGGTAATTGGTTTTGGCGTAAGCATAGAACTGTATTAGATTGGAATGACAATGCCACCTAAAAAAAGAAAAGCTAAAAGCACTGTAAATAAAGCAGGTAACTATACAAAACCTGAATTAAGAAAGCGTATATTTAATCGCATTAAGGCTGGCTCAAAAGGCGGTAAGCCGGGTCAGTGGTCAGCAAGAAAAGCGCAAATGACCGCTTTAGCTTATAAAAGAGCAGGTGGCGGTTATAGAAACTAATGGCTGCAAAACTAAGCGAGAATACAGAGGTTGCATTACCTCTTCGTAATATTATCAGTATGGTTGCCGCAGCGTCACTTGCAACATGGGCATACTTTGGTATTATAGAACGTCTTAATACTATAGAGACTAACATCACCATGATGAAGTCTAACGTAGACCACAATACAGAGTTTCGTATTAAGTGGCCTCGTGGTGAAATGGGAAGTCTACCTGCTGACTCTGAGCAGTTTATGTTAATAGAACATATTGCACAACAGCTAGATGAATTATCTTTACAAATAGATGAAGGTCGTGCGCCACATGACCAACAGCAAAAATTAACATTAGAGTTTTATGAAAAGCGTATTGCTGCTATAGAAGCACGTATTGAGAAAATGACAAATGGTCACTGAAACAATAACATTAATATTATATCTTTCAGGTCATGTCGCAGAGCATACACCATTTGAGCAAATATCTAAATGCTTAAAAGCAAAGCGCACAATAGAAAGAAATCTGTATAAAGATACTGGAACTGTGCGATACTCTTGCGAAAATAAAACAGTTGAAATAGACAAAGGACCAGACGGTAAAACTTATATCGTAAAAATTGTGGAGTAGCAAATGTTAGCAGAAATACTTGCAGCTAATGCAGCATTTGCCGCTATTAAGACAGCGATTAAAAATGGTAAAGAAATTGCCGATGTTGCTTCACAAGTAGGTAAGTATGTAAATGCTACGGAAGACTTACGCAGAAAAGGTGAAAAGAAAAGACGTGGTGTAGGTAGTGCAGACTTAGAAGAGTTTATGCATCTTGAAAAATTAAAGCAGCAAGAAGAAGAACTCAAGCAGCTTATGATATATACAGGCAGACCCGGACTTTGGTTTGATTGGATAAAGTTTCAAGCACAAGCACGTAAAGATAGATTAGCTGCAGCAGAAGCACGTAGGCGTAAAATAGAACAGTGGATTGAAATAGCTATTATAGTTCTTGTTTGTGTGGTGGGAACGGTTGGGTTAGCTGCACTAGTTGCTTGGGTGTTTTATTTGAAAGGCATATAATGGCACTTAAAAAATCTCAAAAAAGTTTAAAAGATTGGGGTAAGCAAAAGTGGAGAACCAAAAGTGGGAAACCATCGAGTGAAACTGGTGAACGGTATTTACCGACAGCAGCTATCAAGGCGTTATCACCGCAAGAGTACGCTGCAACAACCCGTGCTAAAAGAAAAGGAACTCGTGCTGGTAAGCAGTTCGTCAGACAGCCTAAAGCGATATCAAAGAAAACCGCTAAATTTAGAAGGGGGTCATAATGCTGGCAGCATTAATAGGACCAATAAGTAATATTGCTTCTACATGGCTTGAAGGTAAGGTAGAAGAAAAGAAAGCACAGTCAGCTACAAAAGTAGCAAAGGCTCAAGCAGAAGCTGTAGTAATGCAGAAAAAAGCTACAGGTGAAATTGATTGGGACTTAGAGATGGCACGTGCTTCGTCATCAAGTTGGAAAGATGAGTGGCTGGTAATTTTGTTTAGTATTCCATTAATACTGGCCTTCATACCCGGCATGGAAGGTGTGGTGCAAAATGGATTTGAACAACTTAACAAGATGCCTGAATGGTATCAATATTCCTTGGGAGTTATCGTTGCCGCTTCTTTTGGAGTACGTTCAGCTACAAAATTCTTTGGTAAAAAATAATGACTGATTGGTGGAAAAGATATCTTCAATTTAATGTTACAGCCAAGCTAACTATGATTGCTTCTGTTGCGATGTCATGGCGTTGTGCAGAATGGTTTATGAATTTAGAAGACCCAACAACACAGCAGTCAGCCTTTGTATCTGTCATAATGGGTGTCATGACAGGTGTGTATGGCATATACTTGGGAAGAGAATCCAGAGGCGGTAAATGAAATACATTCGCACACATTTAATTAAACAGCTTGTTCAAAGTGAGGGTTTGCGTCTTCAGGTCTATCAGGATACACTTGGTATTGACACAATTGGTGTGGGCAGAAATCTTGAAGACAGAGGCATTACTAAAGAAGAACTTGACGCTTTGGACTTTCCAAACATAGAAGCAGTGTATGAGCATGGTATTACTGAAGCTGACGCTGCATATCTATTAGAGAATGACGTGCAGATAGTCGAGGAAGAACTGTTAAAAGCGCACCCTTGCGTGGCAGATTTAGACGCTGTACGTCAGCTTGTACTTGTAGATATGGCATTTAATATGGGTGTGCCAAGACTGTGTAAGTTTAAAAAAATGTGGGCTGCTGTATACGAGGGAGACTTTCCTACTGCATCACGTGAGATGTTAGACAGCCGTTGGGCTGTGCAGGTAAAGGGACGCAGTCATAAGTTAGCACATGCCATGCATCATGGGGAGTTAAAGTAATGGGTCGTATCCGTGAAAAAAAGATGAAAGATGGTCGCATAGGTCTGTACGATGGCAATAAATTTTTAGGCATAAAACAAGGCAGTAGCAAAAAAGGCGGTAAAAGTTTATTGCAACAAATAGGTTTTTCAAGTGGAACAGGTAGAAATAATAAACAGTCTCCGGGTTTTTTAGATATGGCTGTAAAATATGTTAAGGAAAAACTAGACTAATGGCTAGAGAACTAAACGAAAGACAACAGAAGTTTCTGGAAGTCCTCTTTGAAGAGGCTGGCGGTGACGTAGTTGCCGCTAAGAAACTGGCAGGGTATTCAGAGACTACTGCTACAACTGCAATTGTAAAAGGTCTCAAGGAAGAGATACTGGAAGCAACGCAGATGTACATGGCACGTAATGCACCTAAAGCTGCTATGGCTATGACAGGCGCATTGTATGACCCAACTGAACTTGGTATTCGTGATAAGATGTCAGCAGCAAAAGAACTTCTAGACCGCACAGGTTTGATTAAAACAGAGAAGGTGCAGGTAGAAGCAGCAGGTGGTGTTATGCTTATGCCAGCTAAAGCACCAATAAGTGATGATGACTAGAACAGCAGGGCGGTGGAAGTTACCACAGCCAACAGATATTAAAGAAGAAAACGAATGGGTACAGATACCACGCATTGCACGTACTGTACCATTTGGTTACAAGCAAAACGAAGG
>VTLG01010435.1_pt1 | contig 54318 bp, 92 predicted proteins | sample 4694571 | NCBI WGS metagenome assembly VTLG01 (sample SAMN12604809, study PRJNA352737) | marine metagenome | biome: ENVO:00000447; feature: ENVO:00000209|ENVO:00000569|ENVO:01000036; material: ENVO:00002151; isolation source: viral sequences binned using virsorter ... | reverse complement strand
ACATATACTTGGAGTGCTTCTGATAAAAAAGTAACAACATCTTATACAATAACAGAAAAGTCTTTAGTAGATACAGAAGCTAAAGATGAATCTGGTAATAATATATTAGATGAAAAAGGTAATAAAATTTATAACTATGGTTTAAAAACACAAGCTAAAAATATAGCTAAAAAACAAGCTAATGATTATATAAAACAGTTTAACTGGTTAGTAGAAAGAAGTATCTATGACAGTAGTAAAGCTATACCTGATGTAGTTAAAACTTATGTAGCAGCTATTAAAACTGATTGTGCTAATATAGAAACAGCTATAGATAATGCTAGTGATATGGCAGCTTTTAAAAAACTATATGACTGGGAATATAATGAAGATGGTAGTGTAAAAACTATAGCACCAATACAAAACTGGAGTGATGATTATGATGTTCAAAAATATGTTAGATAGAATAAAAGATTTTTATAAAAAAATTAAAAGAAGATTATTTGGTAAACTTTGTGAGTGTAAAGACTAATGAAGTATATTTTAATTATATTATTATTTTTTATTACAACTGTAAGTTTTAGTAATCCAAATATTAAACAGTTTACTTTATCAACAAAATATACTTGTGCCTCTCATGATTATCTTACAAATGATTTAATTACAAGACATAAAAAAGAAAGACTAGCATGGGGTGTTAGCACACAAAATGAATTAATAGAAATATTTACAACTGATAATAAAGATAGTTGGACTATTATCTTTACAAATACAAATGGTTTGTCCTGTGGTTTAGTTGGTGGAGAACAAGGACTTATATTTAAATAGGAGAATAATATGGCATCAACATTTACAAGTAGAATAAGATTAAATAAACAGGGTGATGGAGATAATCCTAACTCATGGGGTGTTGTATTAAATGATGGTGTTATTAGTTTAGTAGATGATGCTATTGCAGCATACACAACTATATCTATAGGTTCAGCAGCAACAGTTACATTATCTGCAGTCAATGGTGCAGGCGATACAGCAAGGTCTGCCTTTCTTGAAGTTAAAGGTTCTGTAGGTGGTACTAATACTACTATTACATTAGAGATACCTTCTAACTCTAAAAGTTATGTTATTAATAATAAAGTATCTGCTAATACTACAGCTAGTGATATTGTTAAAATAAAAACTGCTGGTGGTCAAGGATATGATATACCTTTTGGTTCTATAGGTTTAGTTATCTGTGATGGTACAAGTGTATTTGCTACTAATACTAGAGGACAAGGTTTTGGAACAGCAGCTTCTGCAGATATAGGAACAGGTACAACTGATGTACCTGATGTATCTATAGCTGATGCTAGATATGTTAGAAGTTCTGTAACAGCTAATACAACTGTACGTGGAGATTTTGTTGTAGAGGCAGGTTCATTAAAAGTAGGAACATCTGCTAGAGCATATAACCCAATAACAACATTAACAGATGCTGCAAGTATAACAGTAGACTTTGCCTTAGGTAATAATTTTTTAGTTACTATAGGTGGTAATAGAACATTAGCAGCACCTACAAATGCAGTAGCAGGACAAACAGGACAAATATATGTAGTACAAGATAGTACCGGTAGTAGAACATTAGCTTATAATGGAGTTTATCAATTTGTATCTGGAGCAGCTCCAACACTAAGCACAGGTGCAAGTGATGTAGATATATTAGTATATAGTACAAGAAGTGCAACAACAATAGATGCAGCATTATTAAAAAACTTTGATTAGGAGTTTACATGTCACATCCTGACACAAAACTTATTAAATATAATATTGCTCCTGGTTTTCATAGAGAGTCTACTCAATATGCTGAAGAAGGTAAATGGTATGATGGAGATAGAGTACGATTTAGAGCAGGTAAACCAGAAGTAATACGTGGCTATGAAACAAGAGTTAGTGCTGCTTTTGATGGTAATGCTAGAGATTTAATAACTTTTGCAGATAATAGAAGATTAAAAAGAGCTGTATTTGGTACAGAGAAAAAACTCTTTGAACATGATGGTGATAGAATTGTAGATATCACACCGGTATCTGTTTCTGTTACAGTATCAAGTGCTTTTACAGTAGCATTAAGTGCTAATACAGTTACAGTATCTGCAACAGCACATGGAAGAACTACAGGTGATTTTGTATTTTTTACCAGTGTAAGTGAAGTAGGTGGTAATATTGATTTATCTAATTCAGTATTTCCAGTAAGTGTTGTAAATGCAAATACTTTTGCTATTGATGTAGTAACCACAGCAAGTGTTGCACAGACTTCACAAGGGCAAGGAACTTGTCACTTTTTATTAGAAACTGGAGCTGCTGAAGCTGTAGCAGGTTTAGGTTATGGTGCTGGAGTATTTAATGCTGGTGTTTGTGCCTCTAATGTAAGAGCATGGAATCAACCAACATCAACAGGTTCTAGTGATTTTATAAGTGAAATTACACAATGGAGTTTAGATAACTTTGGTGAAGATGTAATAGCAGTAAGAAGAGGTGGTACTATTTATAGATTTGATACTGATGCTTCTGCAACACCTGAGAGAGCAGCAAAAGTATCTGGTGCTACAAATTCAACACCAACAACTGTAAACTCTATTATTGTATCACCAAATGATAGACATTTAATATGTTTAGGTAGTAATGCTTTTAATACTACATCATCACCAACAGGAACATTTGACCCTATGACTGTTCGTTGGTCTAATCAAGAAGATGTAACTAATTGGGTACCAAGTACAAGTTCTACATCAGGTGAAACAGTATTAACAGATGGTACAAAAATAGTAGGTGCAGTAAGAAGTAGAAATGCTATTAATATATGGACAGATAATTCATTATGGTTAATGCAATTTACAGGGCCACCATTTACTTTTAGTTTTAGACAGGCAGGTAGTAATTGTGGTATGATATCTGCACATGGTGGTGTTGATTATAATGGTGTATCTTATTGGATGGGTGAAGAAAACTTTTATGCTTATGATGGTCAAGTAAGAACTCTACCTTGTACTGTAAGAAGATTTATCTTTGATGATTTAAATTATGATGTAAAAGATAAAGTATTTGCTGGTATTAATTCAGAGTTTAAAGAAATTATTTGGTTATATCCAGGCAATGATTCATCTGAATGTAATAAATATGTAGTGCATTCACCAGAAGAAAACTACTGGGTATATGGTACAGGATTATTTACAACCTTTGCAGATAGAACAGTATTTGGAAATACAATAACAACAGGTTCATCTGCTGGTGGTAGTAACTTATATAATAATGAACCAGTATCTGTATATACAGCAAACAATGCAGCACAAACTTCTTTTATAGAGTCAGCAGATTTTGATTTAGATGATGGTAACGAATTAATGTTTATGGATAAAATTATACCAGACTATGATATTAATACAGGTAATATAAAATTTAGTGTTAAGACTAAAAGATATCCTGAAAGTCAAGAGGTAACTGAGAAAGGTCCTTTTACTATATCTAATACTACAGAAAAGATAAGTATGCGAGCACGAGGAAGGCAAGCTAGAATCAGGGTGTCTTGTGATTCCACCGGTACAAATTGGAGATGGGGAACAATACGTATGGGCTTACAAAAAGATGGTGGTAGATAATGGCAAGATATCCTGAGTTATCTAATCTCGTAAACTTATCCACAGAAGAAGTAAGAAACTTATATAATGAAATGCAAAGATGGGGTGCTACATTATTAAATGAACTAGATGCAAGAGATGCACAAGTAGACAATAGACCATCAACAAATATAAGAGTAGAAGTAACTTCAGGTAATATTACAAATCCACAAAAAGGTGATGTGGTATATACAACAAGTGCTGGTAAATATAAAGGTTATGTAAGCACTGCAACTTCAACAACATTTAAGGCTTTTTTCTAATGAAAGATTATTTTAATTTTATAAATACAAGTAACTATATACAGAATATTAATCAAGGTAAGACTGGATTAATACAAGGTATATATAGTCAAAAACAAAAGATAGAGCCTTTAAAAAATGTTAGCAATAATTTTTATGCAGACCAAACAAAAGCACAATCAAACTATATGGATAGAAGGAAAGTAAAATGAACGGACTACAAGATTTAATAATGTTTAGAGATAATTTACAACAACCAGAAATGTCTGGCATGGATAATCTGAGAAATTTACAGACACTTACTATGCAAAGTATGGGCTCTCAAGATTATATAAATGACCCTATGATAAATGCAGGTCTTATGGGCTTACCTGTAGCACAAGCTGGGTTTGGTGGTTTTATAAAAAGTATTACTAGAATACCAAGAAGTATTGCAAAAGGTGTTGGTAATCTTGCTAAAGGTTTAGCAAAAAATAAACTAGCTCGTATAGCTATTCCAATAGCAGCAGCATATTTTGGTGGTCCTATGTTAGCAGCTAAATTTGCAAAATTAGGTACTTTAGGTGCTGGAGCATTAGCAGCAGGTGGAGCATCAGGACTAACATCATTAGCTGCTGGAGAAGATTTAGATGAAGCTGTAAAGCAAGGTCTTATAACTGGAGGAACATATTATCTTGGTGGTAAATTAATGGGAGCTGGTGGACAAGGGCCACAAGCAGGTAAACCTATAGCTGCAGGTCAAACAACAGGAGCAGGAACAGGTGGAGCAAGTTCTGCTTATACAGGAGGAGCATCTGATTTAACAGGTTTAAGCTATGGACAAGCTTATGACCCAGTATCAATGGTAGGAAATACAGCAGCACAACAGGCAGCAGGAGTAGGTACATCTCAAATTCCAGGATTTACAGGAGACATAGGTAGTGCAACTTATGGTGGAGTTGGAGAAGCACAAGCTGCAAGTTCAGCATTACAAGGACCAAAAACTATTATTAGTCCTGAAAGTGGTGTAAATCCTTTTCAAGACCCTGGAACTATGCAATATCCAGGTGGAGCACAACCTGAAATTGCAGGTACTATAAATTTTCCAGATAGAGCCAAAAGTGCATTAATGAAAGGTGTGCAGTTTGCAAAAGATAAGCCTTTAACAACAGCTTTAGGAGTATCTACATTACTCTCTGCTGCAGGACCACAACCAATGCAACAATTTACACCAGCCCAATTATCATCTGCAGGAATTACAACAGATTTTGATGGTCAAAGAGTTGTATATAAAAATGCTGATGGAGAAGAAATAGATTATCAAACAGCATTACAAATGATACAACAAGCATCACAAAGTTTTGGACCTGGTGGTGAAAGAAAAGCATCTGGTGTTAGATTAGGTTTTGAAAGAGTTGATGACCCAGTATTAAGTGCATCAGGTGGATTAATAGGTATGGCATATGGAAAACAAATAGGTGACAATATGCCTCAAGATGGCCTAGATGTTCGATATAAAGAGTTCTCAGGCATGGTTGGAGGTCAAGGTGATGGTATGCAAGATAATGTATATATGCCTATTGTAGAACGAGATAATGGCCAGCAAGTGGCAACATTAGCAGTAAGTCCTAAAGAGTATGTAGTAGATGCTAATACCATGTCTTTACTAGGTAATGGTAATCCAGATGAAGGTGCAGAGATAATGGATGAAACTATTAAAGATGTACGTATGGCAGCAACAGGACAAAAGAAACAACAAAAAGAAATAGATGGTTTAAAAGCATTAAATAGAATGAGGAGTGTATAATGAGTCTTTCATCTTTATTAGGTATTACTAAAAGTCAACCAGCACAAGTTATACCAGCATCAATTACAGAACCTAAAATAGCAGAAGAAATAGCACCCTATCTTAAAGATATATTAGGTAAAGGACAAGCACTATATAAACAAAGAACAGAAGAAGGTTTTGTACCTTTTGAAGGACAAACATTAGCTGATGTTAGTGCTGACCAATTAGCTGCTCAAGAAGGAATAAGAAAGTTAGTAGGAGGACAAACTCCAGCATTTGAAGAAGCTAGAGAACTTACTAGAAGTCAAACACAACAAGCTACTGCTGATACATTACAACCTTTTATGAATCCTTATCAACAAGCAGTAACTGATATTGCTAAGAGACAGGCAACAGAACAATTTGAACAAACAACTTTACCTGGACTTAGAAAGCAAGCAGTAGATGCTGGTTCTTTTGGTGGGTCTAGAGCTGCTATGTTAGAATCACAAGCATTAGATAATCAAGCAAGACTACTAGCTGATATACAGGCTAAAGGAGATTTAGCTGCATTTCAAGATGCAAGAAATGCTTTTGAAGCACAAAAGACTAGAGAAAGATTAGCTGCTGAAGGGCTTACTGGTTTAGCTACAGGACAGTTTGGTGCACAGACTAGAGAGTTAGGTGCATTAGAAGCTGTAGGTAGAGAAGGTCAACAAAGAGAACAACAATTATTAGATGAATCTTATAAAAGATTTTTAGAAGAAAGAGGTTTTCCAGAACAACAGTTAGGACAGTATCAAGCTCTAGTAGCTGGTACACCTATTAATCAAGGTAATATTACATATCAACAAGCTAAATTTCAACCAAGTCCTTTATCTCAAGCATTAGGAACTGCTAGTGCTGGTCTTGGTGCTTATGAAACTGCACAAAAGGTAGGATTATTTTCTAAAGAAGGTGGAGGTATTGCACAAGGTTTAGCTAGTTTACCTGTAATTAAAAAACAACAAGGTAAGCAAATATTACAACAAACTATGGATGAAGTTTCTCCAATGACTGGAGTCTCAGATGTAGGTTCTGAAGAACAAGCAGGTATTATTGCTAATTTTTTAAAAAGTTTAAATTATGGGCCAACAGAAAAACAAGAAGAAAAAGCAAAAGAGTTACAAGATTATAATGTAAGAGCTCAAAAAATAAGACAAGAAATAGAAGATGCAAAAAATTTAAAAAAACAAAATTTAATGTTAGCTAAAAAACAAACATTATTAGATGATACTATAGCTAGTCAAGTTCCTGTAGATGTAGTACCAGATAATACAACTACAGTTAATACACAACCTATAGTTATTGATGATGTAGATGATGTTGCTCAAAACAATGCAGGAAATAGAGTTACAAATGTTCTATCTAATGTAAATACTGTTACAGAAGATACTACACCACCACCAGAAGAAAATGTAACTAAACCAAGACCTTTAGATGAAATGAGAACTGCAGTAAAAGGACTAGAAGGTTTATTTAAAGATAGAGATGCTAAACTAACAACTCAAGAAGCAACAGAGAAGGCACTAATAGATACAGATAGAGCAGAAGCTAAAGGAGAAGCAAGAAGAAAATTCTTAGTAGATTTTGGTGAGGCTTTATTAACAGGTGATGGTGCTGGTGGAGGTTTTTTTGCTGAAGTAGGTAAAGCTGGAGCAAAAGCTACCAAAGGTTCTCAAAAGTATTTTGATACTCTTAAAAATTTAAATAAAGAAGAAAGAAAAATTGTTACAGATTCTGCTAATAGACAATTTAATAATCAAGTTAGTCAATATCAACAACAGTTAGAATTAGGTAAGATAACATTAAAAGAATATGAGTTAGGTATAGAGCAAGCAAAAGCAAGTCTTGGAAATTATCTAAAAGAAATACAATTATTTGATAGTTCTTTATCAACTACAATAAGTTTATTTGACAAAGCTAGGTCTGGTGATGTAGAGTTATCAGCTGCTGTAGGAGCATATAATACAGTAAGAGATAGACTACCTGATGATGTTAAATCTGGTTATGATAAAAGTTTTAATACATTAATAGAAGCTAGCCCAGAAGAAGGGTTAAATAAATTTACTTTACAACCACCTAGAATATAATAATATGAAAAATAAAATTACTTACGATTCATTATTAAAAGATGATAGATTTTTAAGTGATGCCTACTATGCTTTGCAAGGTTTAGGCGAAACTGTAACTAATGATAGAAAAGAAATATTAGATAAGTTTTTACAAAAACGTAGATACTTTGATACTAATATATCTTCTACTTTTACACAAGGTACAAAGATAAAAAGATTATCTGATTCTGATAAAGTATCTTACTCTGAAGCTTTAAATAAAGTAGACCAACTTCCTTCTGCTTTTAGTGAAGGTGGTGCACCTACATGGAAAGCATTAGGTGATTATGCTGCTGCTGGTATCACAGACCCTACTAATTTATTATCTATTATAGCTGGTGCTTTTACATTTGGCACAGGTGGTGCTGCTGTTCTTGGTGCTAAAGAAGCTGCGAAACAAGGTGTTAGACAAACAGTAAAAGCAAAAGTAAAAGCATTAGTGCCTGCATTAGCTGTAGAAGGTGGTATTGCTGCTGGAGGTGGTGGTGCTCAACAAGCTCGTTCTCAAAATGTAGATATGGCATTAGGTAGAAGAGCACAAGGTGACTATGATGCTGGTGATATTGCTTTACAGAGTTTAGCAGAAGGTGTATTAAGTCCTTTAGCTGGTGCTGGTATAAATGTAGTAGGTTCTACTATAGGCCAAGGTATAAAGAGTGCTGCAAAGGCAACCGGTGTTGCTGATAGTAGTGCTGTGCAAGGTGCAAAGAACTGGTTATCTAATTGGTTTCTTCCTCAAGCTGGATTAGATAATGTTAATATGAGAAACATAGAGATAGGCGAATCTGCTTTTAAAGAAATAAAACAAGATGCTGAAAAATTATCAGGAGATATAGAAGGATTTTTTGTAAAAGACTTTGGTAAAAGACCTACACCAGAAAATATAAAATTAGTTAATGAAGCTATGGAAGGTGATTTAAATGCTAGAAGAGCAGTAAAAGAAAAAAGTCCTGGTTTAGCAGAAGCTCTTGTAAATTTTTCAAAATTAAGAGCTAGAGTTAGAAAAGAAATAAAAGACCCAAGATTACAGCCACAGTTATCTGAAGGTATAAAAGATATTTATGCTTTAAAAGATAATTATGTTAGAGATATATATGAAAGGTTCACTAAAGTAGGCAGACAAGATTTTAACCTTTGGAAAAAAGATACAAAGAATCAAGATATTATTACACGTTTTCGTAATTTTGCTATTACAGATGAAACATTTGGTAAGTCTACTGGCCTTAGAGACCAAGATGGTAATTTAAAAGAATTTGCTGATAAGACAAGTCCAAAATATGATGAACAAAAATTTAATAGAGTAGTTGATACTGCACTAAGAAGACAGTATACACCAAGTTTAAGAAAAAAATCTAAGTATGGTGCATTAAAAACAAAACAAGATTTGCCAGAAGTTATTAAAGAAATATATGGAGTAAATCAAAACCCAGCATTAAGAGCTACAGAAACTATAGCTGGTATTGTAGAACCTGTTGCTGATTTAAGAATAGCTGCTCAGTTATCTGAGAGTTTATTAAATAGAGGTTTAGCAGTTAGAGCTGTAGATGCAGCAGAGGCAGCAGAAGTTTTAGGTAAAGATGCTGTGCCTCTTGTAACCTCTAAAGCCTCTGCATTAGAAAAAGATATTTATAAAAATACACCTTTTCAAATACGTGGTGATATATATAATACTCCTGCACAAGAAATATTTATACCTAAAGACTTAGCTTCAAAAATAAAAGTTATGACAGATAGAACTGGTTATCTATCTAAAAATGAATCTATTGGTCCTATTGTTCAAGCCCTAGCAGCAACACAAGGTTATATTAAAAAAGGTAAAACAGTTTATAATCCTTTTGCTCACATGAGAAATGCTTTAGGTGCAATGGCAACTGTTGCTAATTCAGGTAACTGGACAGGTATTGGAAAGTTAGCAAAAGTTTTAACTACAAAAAACAAAAAAGAAAAAGATGCTTTGTTTAATAAACTAAGAAGATTAGGTGTGCAAGGAACTAATGTTGAATTAAATCAAATAGCAAATAGATTAACAGATTTTGGTGATATTAGTGAAAATAATATTAAAGGTATTGGAGGAGTTCTTGCTAGAAATATAGTTCGTTTAGGTTCTTTAGGTGTTAGTTCTTTAGAAAAGAAAACTGGTTTTAAAAAGTTTGCTAGAGGAGCAGAAAAAGTATATACTAAAACTGATGACTTTGGTAAGATTGCTAGTTATCTTAGTGAAAAAGATAAGTTTCAAAAAGTATTTGATGGTATGACACCAGAACAAAAAAATATTCTTAGAGCAAATTTTGAAAGAGATTATGGTTTACCAGTAGATGATAAAGGTATAACTGTAGTTCCTTTTGATGATAATTTTGATGACTTTATGATAGATGAAATAGCTATTGATAAAGCATTGAATGTTATGCCTGTATATTCTAGAATACCAAAAGTATTAGAGAAGATGAGAGGCATACCTATCATTGGTTCTTTTACTGCTTTTCCTGCAGAGAACTTACGTAATAAATATCAAGTACTAAAGATGGGTTCTCAAGAAATAAAAGATGGTTTTGAATTAGGTATGGGTAGTAAAGCTGGTAGAGAATTAGTAAAAACAGGTGCTAATCGTTTACTGTCTCAAGGAGCAGTAGCCTCTTCATTCTCTGCTGCTGCTTATATATATAACACTACTCAAGGTACAGATAAAGTTATGGATTTTATTCGTCAGTCTTTACCAGAGTGGGCAAAAAATCATGCATTACAAGTAAGAGAATATATAAATAAAGATGGTGAAAAAGAGTATGCTGTTACTGATTTAAGTTATAATAACCCTGACCAATATGTATTAGATATTATAGCTCCTTTATTAGTAGGTGCAGCTAATGGTGAAGATATAACTAAAAATTTAGATGATAAAATGTTACAAGTAATTAAAAATACTGCCTCTCCTTTTGTTGGTGAATCATTAGTTTTAGAGTTTGGTAAAAATATATTAGGATATATAAAAGAAGAAAATACATCTAGAGCAGCAGATTATTTATTTAAAGCATATAAAATATCAGAGCCAGGTATAGTAAAAAATATTAGAGAACTAGCTGGAGATGTAGGAGCATATAAAGCACTAGATGAATTAAGTAAACCAATAGGTAAAGGAGAGTTAGGCTCATACTTACAATCTAAATTAGAGCCATTATATTATGGTGAAAAAAGAAAACTAATGAAAGATGCGAGTAGTGTTGCTGGTTATTTATCTGAAGTAGGTTTAAATGTTACTGGACCATTAGGTATCTTTGGTTTAGCAACAAAAGAAACTACAGTTAATCCTGTTAAGAATGTATCCTTCGCAGCCAAAGCATTATTAGGTAATGCTAATAGAAATAACAATATCACTACTTCAAATATTAAAGAAAGATTAAGTGATAGACAATCAAACTTCTCTTTAAAAACTATGCAAGATATGTATAAAGAAGGTTTAGAAGAACAGTTTGTAGCACAAGAAGGTGTGTATCAATTATATAATAGTTTACTAAAATTTAAAAGTCCTACTGAAGCTAGAAAAATATTAATGTCAAGGCAAGTAAGACAAGCAGGTGGTTTATCTAAAAAAGAAATAAATGCTATTATACAAGGTAAATTTAAAGCTCCTAGATTTGATACTACATTTTGGAAAAGTTATTCAAAAGAAAATCCAGATTTAATAAAAGAAATACCAAGAATACGTGAGGCATTTGATAGTGTTTATCGTAAATATAATTTAATAAAATTATCAACAGAGTTACCAGACATAAAGATAAATGATTAATAATATAATTATATTTCCTAAAAATAAAATAGAACAAGAAGAAAAAGATATTGTAAATAAAGAAACAATAGATAAACAATATAAAGAACTTTTACAACAACAAAAAGAAATATTAAAACAGAGAGAAGAAATATGGCAGATATGACAATGATATGGAATGCAATACTAACTATGGCAATAGGTGGCTTTCTATGGTGGATACGTTCTACGTCTGCTGCTATTAGTAAAGTTAAAGATGAACTGGCAAAGTCTAAAGAAAACATGGCACTTATGTATGCTACTAAAGATGATGTTAAAGATGATATGACACAACTCATGCAAAGATTTGATAGACTAGAAAGTAAGATAGATGATATGATACGTAGGTCTGCAGAGAAATGACTACAGTATTTTTATTAATGATATATCTAGGTAGGGCACAACAAGAAAGTAATATGATGTTTGCTGATATTAATAGATGTAAATACTTTGCAGCTAGGGTAATGAAACAACCGGCAAATCCACAAACAAAACAAAGATATACAGCTATATGTAAGCCTGTAGAAGTAGATTTACGTAATAAGAATGTAAGAGTATATAGATGAAAGGATATAAATATGAGTGCGTTAGATAAATTATTTGGTGGTATATTATCAGCTGTATCTCCTACCTATGAAGCAAATAGGCCTATAGATTTAGGAACTGTAGAAACTCAGTTAAGTGATGAACAAAAAAAGTTAATTGGACAAGAAAAAAATACAGGTCTTGCTGGTTTAAATATTAATAAAGAAGAAGTAATACCTGTTAAGCTAGTGGATGAAAGTCAAGTCCGTAAAAAAAATATAAGTATTGAAAAACCTGAAGAAAATATTGTAGAAGAAGTAGATACTACTAAACAATCATATTTAGGTATACCTAATATAATTAATTTAGATTTACAAAATAATAAAGCATTAGGACAATTTAATAAATTTTTTAAACAAAATAAAATTAGTAATGATTATATTCAAAGTCAATTAAATGTTTTAAAAAATGACATAGGAAAATTAGAAGGTAATGACCCAAAAGGATTTCATGAAGATGGTGCTAAAGGAAAATATCAATGGTTAACAGGTAATGATGTAAAAAAAGGAGAAAAATTTCCAAAAAATCATTTTATGTATAAGAGAGGAGAAAGAATTGCTAAAGAATATTATCCAGATTCTTTTCAAACTGCATTAAATAGAGCAAAAAAATATTATGGTGATGATATTCCAAATTGGATTATTAATGCAGAAAAACATAAAGACCCTAGAAAATTATCTGAATTAGAACAAGATGAATTATTTTTTATGGATATATTACAAAGAAAAGATTCAAGTAAATTAATTAAAAATTATTTAAAAAATCCAAATGATAAAAGTATATTTCAAAAAGTATATAATGTTTGGCATAGTAAAGCTTTAGGTCCTAATATGGGAAAATATATTGAAGATACTTTACCAAAATATAAAAAACAATCAGGAGGTATGATAGAATCAGACCCTTATAAAAGACAACCAAGATTTATATAATCCATTAAGAATTAAGAGGCAAACATGGACCCAGTTACAGCATTTGGTGTAGCTACGACTGCATACAAAACGATTGTAGCAGGATTTAAAGTAGGTAAACAAGTAGAAAGTATGTCTAAAGATTTGGGCAGATGGATGGGTGCAATTCAGACAGTTAAAGAAGGGCACAATAAAAAGAAAAATAAAATGTTTGGCTCTGTAGAAGAAGAAGCACTAGAAACATTTGCCATGAAGAAAAAAGCTATAGCAATGGAAAATGAGTTACGTAATTTTGTAAACTTAAACTATGGCCCTAATGCTTGGAATGAAGTTATAAGAATACAAGCAGACATACGAAAACAAAAGAAAGAAGCAGAACTAGAAGCAAAAAGAAAACAACGACAGATGATAGAAAATACTATCATAGGTGGTTGTGTATTATTCTTTATCTTCTTTATTATCTACATTGTCTATCTTGTTATATCCGTTTAAGAACCCAGCTTCTTTACCTATCTCAAAGTAAAAATCTTTACCCATTATTTTAGCAGAATCTACTAAGTCCTGTTTTAATTTAACAGGGTCAGTATTATCTTCCTTCTCATCTTGAGTACCTCTTACTCTGGATAATAACTCTAATGCTTTTATAGCACTATTAGTGTGTCCATTTGCTCTCGCATAATCATATTGTTTTTCTATCTCAGTAATAACATCTACATCAGTAGTTAGGTTTTGTTCGAGTTCAGTAATCCTTTCGATAACTTCCTCGTTTTGTAATAACCTATGCCCTTGTCGTGCTGCATGCTCTTTTGAATACCCAGCAGCCCTTGCAGCTTCTGAAGCATTTCTGTGTAGAATGTACGACTGACAAAATCTTTCTTGTTGTTCATTTAATGCCATCTCTAATCTATACTCGTCATTGTAAAAAGTAAATGATTTATCAAACCAGTTGTATATATAACTAGCGATATTAAATTTACTACCATAATTGCTCTATCATTCCATATAAAACCTACAATAGTCCAACCTAATAAACCTACAGAACTTACATATAAGTTAAGTGGATAAATATTATGTGAAGTGAGCATAATTCCTATTATTAATATAAAAGAAGATGCCCACTTTAAATACCAGTCCTTAGTTTTATAAGGTGTATGTTTCTTAAACTCTGCCACTATCTATAATTACTCATCTCATATTTTTCATAAACCTTGTTTTCTATAATAGGTTCTTCTATCACACTACTTTTGATAGGTGTATTTTCATCTATTACTTCTGAGGCATTACGTGAAATTATAGCTATAATTAATACTAAAGCTATAAGTCCTAATATTATAAATCCTTGTTTCATTTTTTTAATCCTTTTCTTGGAAATTTTATTTTGTTAAACCATTCTTCGTAAGTCTTTGGTATCCATATATCATGATAAATAACCGGATTGTCAACTTTTCTACTATCTTTAAACTTTAATTTTATTTGATTGCAGGAGTATTGATTATACATATCCCATAAAGGCTCATCTATATCAACTTCTACAATAAACTTCTTTTTCACTTAGTAACTTTTTTATACTTTTCAAAAGTCCTAAGACCACCAAGACCCAACATACCCATTAACACAGTCATTAAACTACCCATGTCAAACTCTGGTAGTGGTGGTAATGTTGCACCAAATAAAGCTGCAAAAAATATAATAAACGGAGCTGCGATAAAGTGCCATACCAAGGCAACTCCACACGACCATCCGATAAAGGGTCTCCAGCCGGCAATAAATATATTACCAGACTTTGCTTCTTCTTTGTTTATAGCTAGTTGTCCTTTAGCTAATTCTTGTGCATGTTTCTCTGCCATTGTAGCTACCTCATGAGCAAGTTTATTCTTAACATCTTTATCTTCTATAAACTTACCTAGTAACTTTGTGGCAGGTCCTATTAAACTTAATAGTGCCATATTATTTCCTTTCTATTAATTTCCATTCAGTTATTGATATAGGCTTTTCTGCCTTTTCATCTTCAATAACATCTAAACTATAATGTATATTTAAATGTGGGTGTTTCGCATGTAATTGTAATAATTTTTCTTTCCAATACTCCGGTGTTTTTACATTTACATGTACGTTTCTACCATCTTTAAATGTTTTTAATGCTTTATAACAAGCAATAGTTAACAAGACAAACTTTCTACTGTAAGAAAATATTTCTTCTAATATCCAGTCAGCATCTTTTTCATCTACATGTTCTATTACATCTGTGCATATCACAGCATCATATTTACCTTTTGGTAACTTACTATGTTTAGGATATGCTGGGTCATATAAAGCATGATAATCTAGTTGCCATAATTTTTGTAAAGGTTTAGGTAATGTTTGTCCTTTTTTATTTAACTTCATATTTTTATATTTTTCATCATCATATAACAAGGCTTTACCACAACCATAATCTAATAAACTTTTAGCACCTTCTTTTAACATAATATGTGTTACTGTATTTAAATGTGTTATTAAACAAATACCATTAAAATACTTTGGGTCTTTGTGTAACTCTTTATATTCTGTTAATAAATCTACATAATCTTGTGAAGGTTGTTCTCTATTGTGCATTTAACATATCCTTATAAGAAGGTAGTGTTTCTTTCTTTTGAGCACCTTGCCATATCTCAGATACTAAACTATCTTTACCATAAAAATAATAATGAATACCCATAACTTTATCAGCAAATGTTTTCTCACAATCTTGTGCCATTGCTAATAATTCACCGGTAGTCCAATATGCTTTATCACCTACAGATACTTGAAAATACTTTGGTCTTTTAGGTTCATCATCAGCACCAGTAGTTTCTTTTTTCATATCATCTGTTGGTTCTTTTTCTAATGAACATTCAAAACCAAATAGATGTATGTTTCTAAAACCCATAGTATGTAACATACCAATAGCCCTCATAGCTGCACACGTACCACCAGTAATTAATGTAGCACCTACAGGTAAACCTACATCTTCTCTAATCTTTACTTGATTATTTTTAATAGCATGTTTTCTATCTTCATCATCTCTTAATGATTCTGTGAATGCATGCCAACCCCATATATCTGCTTTCTTTTCCATAAGATAATTAGTAACAGAAGGGTCTGTCATAGATGCAACAAGAAACTTTGTATCTTTATTAATATCTTTTAATAAATCTTTTCTCTTTACACCATGTGTACTTTCACCTTCTATAGAACGTGGGTCTAATAATATACAAGCATTAGGTTTTATACCATTAGCAATAAGACCAGGATATGCATGCTTTACACATATTGTCATAGCATTAGGATGTTTAGCTAAAATATTTTTTAACTCTACATAATCTATATTTGGCCCACCAGATATAATTACAGCATGGTCATTATGTGTTCTACATTTTTGTATAAATTTATTATCTGGTATTAACTTCATATTATCTTTTATATTACCACGAATATAATCTTTAGGTACACAGTCTCTAGGATTAACTACAATAGGAACTCTTTGTAAATCAGCAGGTATATTAGCTAAATTTTTATCACTTAATACTATCATAAAATGTGTAAAACCACCATCTTTTACTCTATCACCAGAGGGTAATACATGTTTACGAATATCTTTATTACCTTTTAATTTTTCCCATACTTTATTAACACCACAATACGCATCATTAGGTGCCATCTTATCATCATCTTCTCTGAAGTAATGGTCAAGCATTACAATAGGTGTTTGCTTTACACAATCATAATCATGAGATACAGTTTTAATACTATTACCACCACCAATAAGTGCCATATCAAACCAAGCACTTTGGTCTTTTAATATGTCTCTAGTATTACCTTTATTAAGTTCAAATATAAAAGTTTTATTTTTATTTTCTTTCATATGTTCTGCAAACTCTTCTAGTCTTTGCTTAACTGCAGATAATTTATTATGTGCCTTTGCATTAAACTCTTCATGGTCTGTTTCAATAGTAGCATCTTCAAACAAATCATAACCATGATATGTAAATGTATCAGTATAATCAAATGCAGTTAATGCCATCTCTATAGCCCTACCACCATTCCATGTACCAGTTTCAATTACAGTTTTTGGTTTATACTCTTTCATTATCTGTGATATTTGTTGATATCTATTAGGTTTAATATCAGGAGCTACCTCATCTGATAATGGAAAAGCTCGTTCACCATTACCTTTTCGTATTGCTACTTTAGAAAAGTCTGGCCTACCAGCAAAGTGATAAAAGTAATCATTCATTACATTTATCTTTTCTACTTTCATACCATGTGCTTGATAAATATTTAATAGTCTAGATAATACATAATAATCATGCCACTCTCTGTATGTTATCATCTCACCTAATATATATGCACCACGTAAATCTGCTAGTATATCTACAGTAGGTTGTTTATCTAAATTAAAAGCCATAAAGAAAGGTTCATCAGGATTATAAACAATATCTGCTTTATCATTTAACATAGATAACATATCTTGTTTAGTTAATCTTTTCTTTAAATAAGAATCAGCATCAATCCATATTAACCAACCAGCTTCTTTACTTTTCTCTGCTAATTCAAATGCCATTTCTGTTAAGGCAAATACTTTATGTGACCACTTCAGTGCATCTAACTTTTCATTGTAAGGTATTTTACCTTCTTCAGTACCATCATGTTCTGCATATCTTTTTAAAAAATCTTCATGGTCTTTTACATCATGTAAATTTTTATAAGTGTAATCAGGTAAAGAATAGGCATCTATTTTACAATCATGATAATAAGCAGTAAAGTTAATGCTTGTATCTAAATTTTCTTTAGTAGAGTTTAGTAAATGTATTGCTGTGTCTTTTAATATAGTCTCATTAAATGATGTAACAATATTAATCTCTTTCATTATATGCTCCAAAATTATTTTCTAATGCTTCTAATGCTTCTTCAGATTCAGCTAATTGTTTTATTAATACAATAGAATCTTCTACTATCTTTGGATGTTCTCCTATTGCTACCGGTTTTTGAAATGCTAAATCAAGTTGATACAATGCTTTGTTTACTTCAGCTTTATAATGACATCTCAATGACTTATATAATGTATTTGTTAATTCTCTCATTGTATTAAGTAATCCTTTTCTCTTGGTATAATGCCTTTCATTTGTAACCATCTAGCATCTTCACACCACTTCACAGCATACTTACCCTCAGTAGTTCCTCTAGGTTTCCACTTAGCAAACCAAGGCCCACCTGTTGTAAAGTGAACAATCTTAGGTTTCATAGCTTCTGGTGAATGACCATCAAGCCAGTTCCATTCTTCAGGTATTTGACCTATATCTGCTTCTTCATCAGGCAACCATTTAAATGTATGTAACCATCTACCTTTCTCTGTATTAATAGCATCAATACTTAACTTATCAAGATAGTGATGTTCATTATTAAACATCATAAGACTAGACCAGTTCTTCATATTGTAGGGCTCTTGTGCTTGACCATCCATTTTAATACCTTTTTCAGGTGCATACTTATGATGTACTGCCCACACAGGATAATAACTTTCTCTACACATATCAAATAACTCTGTAATATCACCATAACAATACATGTCACAATCCATATATAAAGATAAACCAGTATATAAACTTAAATGTGGTATAAGAAATCTAGTAAAACTAAAATCAGTAGAGAAAGGCCTACCATCTATCTCATCATACTGTTGATTACCTATCTTATTAGACTTTCTTCTGAACATACCATTTTTAATTAATGCCTCCTTTTTAAGAGGCACAATTCTTACAGGATTCTTGGCACGTATTTCTATAGAGAACTTTAATACTTCATAAGCTGCATGTTCTCTAGGGTCATAACCAATATAAACTGTGTCCATATCGTTTCTAATTTTCATATTCATATTAGAACTTCCATTCATAATCAATGAAGAATACACCTGATTCAAAACCACTACCAGGTCTTTGTCTTTCATATGCTATTTTTAATTTGTCATTGTTAGCTAATTTTTTAGTAGCATAACTTCTAAACTTAGAACCATTACGTTCATTATCTAAATCATGGTAGTATCTATACCCTACTGAATCAAACCATGAATCTGCTTTTAATTGTACTGTAATTAAACTTACTATTAATATTAATATTATTTTCATTTACCTTGTCCTTTATATTTTTTAAAATTTCTACGTTTATGTTTATTCTTTGGTCTACTTCTAATAGACTTACCTATAGAAGTAACCTTCTTAAAAAAGTTCTTTAATGTCTTACCTGTTCCTACAATTGCTTTTCTCATAATAATACTATTATACCATATTTTTAAATAGAATGCAACAAAAAAATTATATATCTACTAACTCACAAGAGCCTGCTGTGCATGCTAATTCTTGAGAGCCTCTAGTATTATCTTCTTTTTCATAATCTTTTAATTTATTCCAATCAATATCTTTAGGCATTTTAGATTCCAACTCTTTATATTTCATCTCATCTATATCTTGATAAGGTGCTTGCTGATATGTATGGTCTGAGAAAGGTAAGAATGATATACCAGATAGTGTATCAAAATTATCCCAACACCAGTTACCTACATTAATCCATTCATCCTCCTTAACAGATATAGTTACTGATGGTTTATGTTCACACCAATGTTGTGCATAACACTTCCATATCTCTAACTGTTCAATAGCAGTCATAGTATATCTATATATAGCACCAGGGTCTGCTTTCATAGGAAAAGAAAATACAGAGTTATTAGGTTGCATTACATCATCTTCACAAGGTATACCCTGGTCTGCCATAAACTGTGTTAATGGGTCTTTTTTATCTCCTCTTACTGTTCTAATGTAATATGGATTATGTCTAGCATGAATACCACTAGCACTATCAACTAACTGACTAACTGTACCTGAAGGTTTAACACAAGTGATAGCTGTGGACTGTGGTATACCTAATTTCTTTGACCATTCTGCATTTACCATTACAGCTTTCTGTCTCATATTCTGTAAGACTTCTGGTAATTTAGTTCTCATTCTAGATAGTATACTATTATCCATAATACCTGTAAGAGATACACCAAGTAATCTTTCTTCTTCTGTATTTGTTTGCCATCTTTTTCTAAGATAACCAAAGTCTGTTAGTGTTGCTTGTATTGTACCTAGTATAGTAGCTACTTTTATCTTATTATGTAGCATATCTTCTGTATCATCTGGTCTTACAACTACTTCTGTAAGATTACAAAACTGATTAGGTCTTAATATAATTTCACTACAAGGATTAGTACCAAAATCCCAAGTAGAATTACGTCTACCATTTTCTTTAGCTTTTTCTTGAGCAGACTTTCTATTAAAGATACCACGTTCACCAGACTTACTTTCATATAATGCTAACCATTCTTTCATAAAGATACCGGCATCAGGTTTCTCTGTATATGCTACTGAGTTGTTAGCTAATGCTCTCTCTGGATTAGTCTCCCACCAAGCACCAGACTTGGCAACTCTTAATCTCTGGTCTGATAAATTAGACAGAGATATAAGAGCTGACCTACGCACACCACCTACAACCACAACTTCACCTGTTTTACAAACTATATCATGACACTCCATAGAAGATAGTTTTCTACCTTTAGCACCTTTAAATTTATCAATAGTAAAATCAAATAGATTAACTAAAGGTTGAGGCCCACTTGCTCTACCACCAAAAGTTTTTAATCTATCACCTGCAGGTCTTACTTTACTTACATTTATCTTTGGTATTCTACATGTATATAAATATGATATTAAATCTTTAAATGCTCTTGCCCAACCTTCTTTAGAATCAGCAACAGATATAACATCTTCTGTCTGTTCAAATTCTCTATCTGGTATGGTAGGTAGCTTATCTACATACTGTCTCTCAACAGAAAAACCTACACCTGTACCATTCATGAGTATATATAATACTTCATCAAAAGATTTAGGTGTATCAATAGGTATATAAGAACAATTATATCCTGCTATATTTTCTCTTTCTAATGCACTACCTGCAGTCATTAATGCTCTCATAGAAGGCATAACATTTAGTCCTATGATATTATCTTCTATTCTTCTCCACACTTCACTATCTAATTTAATACCTAAATTTTTATCTAAATGTATTTGAAAGAAGTTAGTTAATCTAGTTACTGTTTCTATCCATGTCTCTCTTCTACCTTCATCAGGTAGCCAACGTGCATATCTAGATGCATGAATAAATGTTTGATACTCTGTTGGTAAGTAGTTATTCATCTTTGTACTCCATTTCTAAAATAATTTCTATATAGTGCTTTGCTTTTAATAAATCATTTTTTCCACCTTTTCTTCTACTTCTTGTAACATATTTAATTATATTACCTTCGGCATAAGTTAAGTTATTAGCTGTAATATATTCTATAGGTTGTATCTTACAATCTTTATAATGATTACCACCTACTTGTTTTAATGTAGCTCTCATAGCTTCTTTTTTTAAATCAGTTTTTACAAATCCTTTATCTTTTACTGTCTCTTTAATTGCTTCATCCATCATTCCCATGTTTTCTTGCTCCTCAAATTTTATCATATCAGCGTATAGTTTAGCATGACTTTCTGCAAATGTCAAATCATTTTTCTTCTTTGTCATCCTCACCTCTTAATACACTTCTTATTCTGTTTCTTAAATATCTTTTATTATCTGCCTTCATTACTTTGTAAGCAAAGCCTCTAGCTCTACTTGGTTCTACTCCTGCCATACCACAAACCATTTCAAAGTTCTCACATGTTACTCCTACCTCTGCAAAGAACCAAGATTCAGCTCGTGCTTTGTTTACTTTATCACCAGAGGTAACAGTATTCTTTGATACATCTAGTAATGCTTGTAGTATTACAGACAAAAACAATCTCTTCTCTGAGTTATAAGGCTCAGAATAGAATAAGTTTTCTATCTGTATTATATCAGGTTCATTCTTCATTGTCAATAAATTCTGCTTTAATTATATCATTACATTTTTTTCTAATAAAAAATCCTTGTTTATTATATTTACTTTTTTGATAACCACCTCTAGCCATAGTTCTAATATCAGAAGACCGATAACCTGCCTCTCTAATTTCTTTACCATTTTTAAATATAACAATCTCACCATTTTCTTTTTTGCATTTTATTAATTTACTTTTTTGAACCTCACTTTGTTTTATTAAATAATTAGGTTCTTTATAACTCTCAACAGGCCTATAAAATTTACCACCAACATATGAATTATAAAATGCAGGTTCATTACTACCCTCTATAGTAGAAGTAAGAACATTCCACTTTACCTGATAATACATCTCATAGTAACGTAAACTTCTTTTATTTTTATACTCTGCTATTACTTCAAATGTAAAATATTTTTTACCTATCTTTTTAATATCAGCTTTTAAATATTTAGAAGAACCCATATAGGTCTGCCACTGAGATTGCTTCTTAGATTTACCTATGTAATATTGTTTACATCCTACATAGGCCTTACCATTCTTAGTATTAGTTATAATATAAACAAAACCAAACTTATCCTCGTTAGGCACAAAATATTTTTCTGTGCCATAACAAGTCCAATGATTATTTATCATGTACTTCCTCTACGTTAGGTTCTTTTTCAACTTGCGTGAAATATCTTTTACCAGTTGAATAATTAAACACACGAAGTCCTTTGCCATCATTAGCATCACTCCAACAATCAAACTTATAATTGCAATACATACAAGCAGTATCGAGCCTATAGTTGCCAGACTTTCCATCAGGAATTGCTGAGTAACATTTGTCCGGTGGCGTATCTGAATTAACCACTTCTTTAATTTTCTTAACTCTATCTTTAGCATTTATCATCTCCAATGAATGTACTTTTGTATAACATATTTCTCCTGTAGATTTATTAATAACTAAAAAGCCTGCTTCATCTACTCCATTACCTTCTGCATATGCAGATATCTGAGGTAAGTATCCAAATGGGTCATTATTTGATAAGTTATTATATTTAAATTTACTATAGCCTATACCGGAGGCACTCTTACAATCAACTAATACACCATCTATAAAACAATCTTGATGTCCTTTAACTCCTTCCACTTCTACTTGCTTCTGTTGTTGCGTTACCTTATGTCCAGAGATAGAAGCAAGCATAATTAATAATTCTTCTAGGATATAACCATAGAGGAACTTAATCCTGGTACTAGGTGCAAGAGGTTCGTTATGAGGTTTTTTGAAATCATACCACAACTGCCTGTCTGGTCTACCTATGGTTGACAATCTTAACCTAGGTTTATCTTGAGGCATCTGCTTTAAGAAATCTTTTACATGAACCTTAACCGAACTAGCAAAATCATCTATACATTTATCTACTTCTTTCTCAGTAAGTTCTTCGTTTTTCTTTTCAAATAAACTGTATATATCTTCTACTATTGTATCTATATTTTTCATATATAAAATGTGAGAGACTGCTCAGTTAAACAGCCTCCCACTATCCTTTTAATTAAGAGGCAAAAGGAATTTTTTCGTCTGCATCAGCAGAGTAACCATCAGGCACTACATCAAATGCATCATCTGCATCTCCCTGATAAGGAACTAAGTCTATTACCTGTACCTTTTTAAGGTCAGCAGATACTCCTGCTCTACCTTTAAACTTCCACTCATATGTAGAGTATAGTACATTTACTTTAGAACCATTACCCACTAAGGTATTTAACATAGTTCTCTTTTGAGCATCAAGAACTTCCGGTGCACTATTTAAGTTACCATCTTTTCTCTTTACGTTTCTTTTAATGCTAACAAAGTCTCCTCTGTCATCATTTTTATTCTTAATAGCAAGACCATCTTTTTCTGCAATAGCCTTGTTGTCTGCATCCAGATTACCTACATCAATACTCCATGTACCATCTGCATCAAAGGTTGTGTTTGGGCTTGTAATGCTTGCCCAATAAGCTGTACCATTAATAACACTCATTCGTGTCTCCTTTTTTTGTTAATAAAATTATATTATAGCATGATTTACTATTCATTGTCAACACTTTTTTTAATTATGTTTTGAGAAAAAAGATTCTGGATATTCATTAGATACATTTTAGAAGCCATATGGTCTCCACCAGATACACTTCTAACTTGATTCTCATTGATAGATGTATTAACAATTTTCTTTAACATCTTAGTTTCAAATACTAATGTAGCAAACACTTCATCTCCTACACATAAATTATGAAACCAGTAATCTGCTTTGGTTGCATTGATACCACTAGGTTTACCATAGCTTTCATATTCTATCGCTATATTACCTGTATTCAACCACATACCTCTCTCTGATTTCACTTCTATCTTTTTATCTTGTAGCATGTTAGCAACAATTTCTTCTTTTACTTTACCATACTTTAAATCTAAATCAAACTTCTTTCTATCTTCTATCTTTGGTTCTAGTGTGTTTCTTTCCATGTTACTCCTACTTTGTAATCGTTATCTAATGGACATCTTAAATTTAATGTCTTCTCAGTTTCTTTCATAGCAATCTTAGTGATACTACAAAATTCATTCACATCTTCATTTGCTACTTCAAATTGATATTCGTCATGCACAGAAGCAACTAACTTCACATCTAGCTTTTTATTATAAACTCTCTTTATGATATGTAATAACCATTGCTTACAAATAATAGCACCTGCACCTTGAAGAAGAGTATTCAATGCTGAATGTGTACTCCTAACTTTTAAGTACCTACCATCAATAGCTTTTATCTTACCTCTTCTACTTGCATTCTCTACTTGGTTTCTTAATCTTTTTAATGCCGGTAAGTTAGAGAGGAATCTATTAATAAGAATATTACCTTTATCTCTTCCTTCTCCTACAATCTTACCTATCTTCTCTGGGCCTGCTCCGTAAAGAAAAGCATATATAAATGTCTTTGCTTGTGCTCTACCCTCCAGGCCTGCCAACTCCATATTCTTTGTATGTATGTCTCCATTCAATATCTCATCAGTATAATTTGTATCATTAAGATAATGTGCAAGACAACGTAACTCTAAACCACTAGCATCAGTACCTACTAATTTATATTTTGTAATATCTGATACTGTCCAAAGTCCTCTACATGCTTTACCATATGGTGAATATACAGCCGGTATCTGAGCCATGTTAGGACTGTTATGTGCCATGCGACCAGTAATAGTACGTAGTGTCATTACCTTACCATGTACTCTATTATCATTATCACATGCCTCTATCCAAGACTCAACCATTACTGCCCTTTTCTGCAGTAAGAAATACTTTGAAAATCTTTCTGCAGTTAGTTTCAACTCCGGTTCTTTTATTTTTTTTAAAACAGCTTCATTAATAATAATATTCTTTTTATCTGTAAACTGTTTAGGCTTCCAACCTTTCTTCATTAACCTGTCTGCTATCTGCTGACGAGAACCAATGTTAAAAGGAATCTCTTTTGTCTTTGTCTTCATCTCTACAATAGTAGGTTCAAATTCTTCTAATGACCATTGTTCTAAATCATAGATATCATCTTTAAGTGTTGCGAGTAATTGTTGTGCTTTCATCATATCAAAAGCAAAACCATTCTTCTCTTGTTGGTCTATGATTAATCTTATATCGTGTTCTAAATCTACAGACTCTTGAGAAAACCCTTCACTTTCTTTTACAAGTTCTTTGTAAACAGCATGTGTTATTTCTACATCTTGTTTACAATAATCTAACATAGCTTTATCATATTTAAAAAAGTTTACATCTTCACCACCTTTAAGCATGTTTAGTTTTTCACCCCATGCTTTAAGACTATGACCTTTTTCTCTTATAGGATTAAATAATTGAGATAAAATTAAAGTATCTATAATTTTTCCTGGTGCTATTTCTGTTCCTAATAATCTATTGAGAACCGGTGCATCAAAAGATAAACCATTATGCATAATAAATTTATCCACTTGCTTTGCCCAGTTATTAAAACCATACATAGTACTAGGGTCAAAAACAGTTACAGTATTAGTAGTTATATCTTTAGCTACAATGCAATGTACTTTAGTAGGATTAAAACCATCAGTCTCAATATCAAGTACGACTTTCATGCTCTTCCTTTCCACACCAATTACAAGGCTCACCTTTACCTACTGCCATCATACTCTTTTCTTCATCACAATAATGTTCCCACATTTCTGGGTCTTTTTCTTTTTTATCTAACCACTCTTTATAACCATCTATCCAAAGTTGTTTTTCATTTTCTTCTTTTTCAAACGCATGATATACATATACATATGTATCACAGTTAGGACAACTTAAATTACTAACAATATCATAATCATCTTCTTTTTCTCCATCATGGTCACCACCATGTATTAATTTCGTTCCACAATGTAAACATTTCATAATTGTACTCCTGTTGTTCCCTCTAAATTATCTTCAAAAGGATTGTCTATTTGTGACATTCTACCAGATTTTTTATCATAATGCAAGTAAGAACATACACCGGTCTCTCCAGTATATCTATTTTTAAGAATACGAATCGTTGTTGTGCAAGCTATAACATCATCTTCTGCTTGTTGATTTCTTTCTAATGCTATCACACTATCAGATAGGTGAGCAATACTTGCACTCCCTCTTAGGTGTGATAGAGTAACTTCCTTACCATTCTCATGGCCAAGGTCTCCTGAAGGTCTTCTAAGATGTGATACTAATAATAAACCAACTCCAGTTTCTTCTACCAGAGAACGCAACTTAGTCATCAACACATCAATAGATTTTCTTTCATCTCCTTCATCTTGTCCACTAACTAAAATAGATAGGTGGTCTAAAAATATCCACTTACAATCTAAAGACTTTGCCATATACCTAACCCTGGATAGTATCTCATCATTACTAATAGAACCAAAGTGGTCAAAGGCAAAGAACCTACCAGAACCTACAGTATCTTTTTGCCATTGGTTTAATTGTTCTCTTGAGAATTTATTTCTTATCTCTTTGATATACAATCTTTCGTTGGCCTCCACCGACATAATATTAAATGCAGTATTCTTTGTGCTCTCCTCTAATGCAAGTATTCCTATATTGTCATTAGAGTTTCTTAAAATATGATGCATTAACTCACGCATGATAGAAGACTTACCCATGCCTGCACCAGAAGTAAACGTAACTAACTCTCCAGTTCTCATGCCATATGTTTTTTCATTCATGGCACTCCAAGGATAGGGTATAGTTTCACAATACTCCTCGTCATATAAAGTATCTCCTAGCTTTGCTAAGTTCATTATGCCTGCCGGTGTGTAAGATTCTGCACTCCACCAGTCTTGCACAAAGTCTTTGGCCTTACCCATCTTCTGATATTCATTTGGGTCTTTGTGGTCTAGTCTAACTATCTTACATTTGTTAGGTTCGAATAATTGAGCAACCTTTTGTGAGGCCTCAATTCCTGGTTTGTCTGTATCAAAACAAACAACTACATTTTCAAAACTATTTAGATATTCCAAGTGTTGTTTACAATTCTGCACTGCACTTTGAACTCCATTCTTTATTGATACTACTGCCCACTTACTACCTAACATTTCGTAAGTAGACATGGCATCTATCTCTCCTTCAGTAATAGTAATATATTTACCACCGGACTTAAATAAATTCTGTCCAAATAATAAGGCATCTCCCATATCTCCTTGAGACCATATTCTTTTACCTTCTACTTGGCGAACCTTTGTAGCCACATGACTACCATCTGCATTATAATATTCATAGTAATGATGAGATATTATAGAACCATTTGTTTTTATCTTTGTTCTATATTTCCTGGCAGTTTGTTCTGATATTCTTCTATCACTTATGCTACCATAGTCACCGGTACTAGAAACTTTACTTGGTATTTCTACTACTTTGTTTTCCATCTTTGCCTCTCCAACATTGTTAAATCTTTTTTGACAAGAAAAGCAGAAGGCATGCCCATCAACATGTATGTTATAACCATTGCTAGAACCACATGAAGGGCATTTACCTCTGCTTATCCATTTACTTTGCATTAAAATATTCCTGCATTACTTAAACCTATAACAGTATATATAACTGTATACCATAATAAAAACTCTACCACTTTATATTCCTTTCTAGTTATTTAAATGTATAATATATCATCATAAATATAATATATAATATCCATAATGAAAATAAAAATATAAATATATTTATTAGTATAGTAAATATATATATTATATAATTATATATTATAGTAATTAATTTCATAATGTCAAGTAATATCTTTCAGAGCAGTTTTATATAGCTCCTCTGCTGAATCAATATCTAAACCTATGCTATTCTTACAATCTAATTTAGCATACATTCTCGCTTCTTCATTAGAGCAACCTTCTCTTTTATACTCCTTAAATAATTTCCTATACATTTTCTTTTCGTCTTTCTCCCAGAGATTAGTCATCTTGATTCTCCTAATAATTATATAATAAAAAAAATAAACTTGCAAGCAATAATATAGGGAAAATATTATTAACCCACAAGTAATCTATCTTCTTTGGTTTTTGAAACCATCTTCCAGTAGCTTTTAATCTTCTTTCTCTATCGCTACTCATCTTTTAAATGCTCTGCATCAGGCATCTCTGCATCTCCTAACCAAACTCCATCAGAACTATTAGTTAATCCTTTACCTCCATCTCTTTCAATACCTAATGCTCTTCTTAATTTATAATTTTCATCAGTTAATGTTTTAATTCTTTTGTTTGCATTAACTAATTGTCCTTGTAAATCTTTTACATTTTTCTCTAGTATATTTAATACAACTGGGTCGTACATTTTTACCTCCTGGTTAATAAATAGGCAAGCAATATAATAAACATTCCTACTACTATGCCTCCTAAAAAATAATATAATATAAAAACTTCAGTCATTAATGTATCATCTCCACTCTTACTCCTTCTTGTAAAGCAATATATGTATTGATTCCCCACTCTTCTAAAGTTTTTAATGCTTCTTCTTTAGTTTTAAATTTTAATATATGGTTGTTATCATCTACTAATTGGTCAACCGGAAAGTTCTCCTCCCAATCACACTTCTTAATCCACTTACCAAAGTTAAACCTATAGTGTGCTATCATATACATTCTTATCTCTCCTTCTATTATATTTCTTTTTGTTCTTCACAATTCTCTGCCTATATCTTGTGTCAAGTAAATTTTTTGCTACAAGATTTGGTATCTTAGATATCTTTTTTATTTTTATCATAAGGGTCTATTAACATTATACCATAAATATTTATTTTATGCAACACTTCATATCTTAATATCTTGTATGTGTATATCTAAATAATCTGCAAGTAAATATCTTATCTCTGTATAACAATCATCACATAATAAAAGATTACAAGCACGATTCTCCATATCCTCTGGGTATGCTTCATTCTTCTTACAATGTTGACATTTAATTTTTTTACTCATCTTTATCCTTTAATAACTTTCTACCTTTTACTAATGCTCTCTTTTCTGCAAAGGATATTACTTTCTTTTCTCCTGATATTGCACCTATCTTTGGTAGTTTAGAGTCCTCCACTAGCTTTATATCCGGTTTAAACGATACTTCTTCTCCAAAAAAGTAATCCTCTAAGTCATGAAATCCTCCTATGTGTAGAAAGATTTGTGGTACAGTAGTATGGCCGGCCTTTTTAAATCTCCTAACCTTCTCTGCAGTATCTAGTTCTCTCTCCTCGTATATTTCGCCGGCATCATCTAATATAGACTTGGCCTCTGCACAATAGGTGCAGTTCTTTTGTGTGTATATAATATATTTAATCATCTTTTAAATCCTCACTTCCTTGTACTATTTCCATCTGTGAATCTTCTCCATAGTCTGTGCCATCATAGTAAACTGTATAATTTACCTCTTTACCATCATAAGGTAACTCATCAAAAGTATCAGAAGTTCCTTGTTCCGGTATACCTATTTCTTTGTAAGCATCTTGTAACTCTGATTCAGTTAGTTTTCTATCTGACTTTACTGTATATCTTCTAGAATCAGTAGACCACTCCTCTACAACGTATGTATACTTACTCATCATCTTTCTCCACTTTGCTTGGGTCATATGCTTCTGGGTCTGTATGACATACGTAATCACTATGCCAGAACTCTGTGTACTTACCTTTATCATCTCCATATTCTCCTATACCACCTTTTTTCTTTAAGTCATAATGATTAATAGCTTCTTGAAAAGCATCTTGTAATCTTATTATATCTCCTAGATGTATATACTCCCACGCACCTTCGTTGATTGTATCATCTATAGCTTTTAATTTATTAATTAAGTTTAATGTTACTGCATTTATCTTTGGTTTAGTTGTCTTCATCTGTATTCTCCTCTATATGTAATCCATGATTATCTTCTAGTTCTACTCTGGTTGCTTTTTTTCCTATGGCTTTTATTAAAAACTTTTCAGCATCATTAACAGTATTAAAAAGAATAATATCTTTTTTATCATCTACTGCAAACTCTTTACCATTTAATCCAATACCCTCTGGGTGTCTGTATATTCTATACTGCATCTTTATTCTCCTTTACAAATTTATTTAAATAATTAGTGTCAAAATCTTCTATACCTTTACTATGATAATGTTTAACTTCTTTTCCTTTATAGGTACTCCAACGACCAGTAGTATAAACATATCCATATTCTTTATTATCTTTATTATATATAGTTAAAATACTATTACTATTTCTAGTATCTTTATATTTAATATTATTATCTTTAAGGTATTTTAAAACGTACTCTATACTCTCTCCGGTATCTCGTCTTAATCCACCATTAGACCAGTAATAATCACTCATGTATATTCCTCCATTGTGTTTTAAATTGTTGGTTCTCTCCATAAAAATCTGAAATCCAAGTGCCGGTTCTTAAATACTGTCGCATCTCTCTTATGTATGCTTGGCAACAATGATAGTCTGATATTGCACCTTTAACATTACTCTTCATAGCATACTTTAAAGAGGATAACTTATCTTGATTAACTTCTATCCAGTATAAAACTTTATCTGCTGATAGATAATAGTCTTTACCTTTATCTAAAATAGTTTTATGTGTCATCTTTATCCTCTTCATTATATATACCTACATCAGCTAGGCATTGTTCTACTGCATTTAATATCTCTATAAATATATCTTGACCTTCTTCTGTATAACTTATTTCTTTGCCGGCCTCATCATAAACAATATAATTATCATAGTCTTTATCTAATTTCATCTGCATAATCTTATCTGCTTGCTCACAAGTGTACTCTATATATTCATCTGCACTTAAATATTTATTATCGTTTATCATAGCTACCTCTTGATTCATATTTAACAAACTTTAATACAATTCTATCTTCATCATCTCTTATAGTCATATTGAAATGTTCCCATATAAAATTGGCCTCATCTCCATAGATATATATAAGTCTATCTTTTTGTTTTTTTCTTTTAATTGGTTTCATCTATATCTCCTATCTGGATTTGTTTGTAATTTTCTTTCTATAACTCCATTCTCATATTTATATGCCCATTTACTATTCTTGTCAATATATATTATCCTATCAGAATCTTGTTTATATACTTGCATATCACAACCTAGGTTACTCCATAGGCCTTGGTGTAGTTCCCAGTGTTCTGCCGGTGTTAAATTTTTTTCAGTCATCTACCTTACCTCCTACATATATTAAATAAAATCCTAATGAAAGACTAACTGCACCTATTATAATTGTAATATCTGATTCATTACCAGATATAATACCAACTCCGGATATCAATAAAGATAATCCAAAAAAATAAAAAACATAACTCATTTCTTTTTTAACTCCTCTTTTAATATATCAAGCATATAAGAAAGATTCTGTAGGTCTTTACTTAAATCAAATGTTATATAATCTTGTTGTTCCATTTCTTCTACCTTCCTTTCAAGGTCGCTTAATATTTGCTCTATTGTATTTAATTGCACTGGTCTTAACTTCATGCTCTTTCCTTCTCTATATCTGCTTGTTGATTCCAGTATCGGTCTTCGTCTTCTAAATCTTGTATCTCTTTATCTATTAATTGTTGTAAGGCATTATGTACTATGTCTAATTCTCTTCGCATTCTTACTACACTGTTAGTTAACTTTTGTAATTCTTCTTTTCTTTTTATATTATTCTGTATCATTTTCATTTTCCTTTATAAATTTTAATAATATTTTATTGTCTTCTTTTAAAGAAATATTTTCTGGTGTATTAAGACATTCTTTAATATTATCTGACAACCATTCTTTAATTTTTTTAATTAACTCTTTATCTTTCATTCATAACTCCTTGTTTATCCATTCATTATTTTATCTAGTGATTCTTGTTTAAAATGTTTCTTAACTGCATATACTAAATGGTCTTGTAAACTAACAAGGCCAACACCTATGATACCATTATATTTTATTATGGCATCTATAACTTCGTCTATATCTACATTATTATCTTTAATAAAATCTATTATTAATTGTTCTTTATCAGTTAGTTTTTCTATCTGCATTATTATTCTCCTCTTGTAATATTTTTATTGCCTCTTTTTTATTAAAAGTATCATAAGATGTTGTTCTCTTTCCTACATCTCCATTAGATACTTGATATTCTTTTTTACCATTAGATAATTTACTCTCTATTATTTTCCACATTAGCAACCCCTCACATTATATTTTTCCCAGTATAAGTTCCAGTCTTCAGAAACTACATCATGTATGTTTACTTTCTCAAACTCATATTTAGGATTCAATTTATTTATAACAAAGTCTACAGTTTCTGCAAGAGATTCTGATTCAGATATTTTATTTTCATATCCGTCTATCTCATGTATTCTATTCTGCCAATCCATTAAATAATCTTTATATCTACTCATTAATTACCTCCATGTTTATTGCGTTCTCTTATTAATGCCAAGGCCTCTTCTTGAGTTTGCTTTGGCTTGTATACCTTCCAATTACTTTTCTCATTAGGCATAGTTTCTATAACATATTCTCCATTAGTATTGTGCCTGAAGATAGCCATATATATTTCTTCTACTATATCTCTATACTCCTCTTGAGTATACTTGGATACATTTATTTCTTGCACTAAATTTGCAAAGTGTTGTATATTTATTTCATTGTATCTACTCATGCCAACATCTCCTCTATTGTTTTAGTTAAAAATTTCTTTGCCTCTTCCCAAGAATATCCTAGTTCAATTAGCTTGTCAATACCTTCTTCTAAACTTATTATATTACTTTTATAATTTTCTCTTATCTTAACTTGTTCTTCTATGTACTTGTATTCATTCACTTTTATCTCCTAATATGTTGTGGCTAGAACTCGGCCTGCATATTGTTTAGTTCTAATTAAGTATATTTACCTAGGATTGCCTAATACACCACAAATCCTATATCTCTACATTAATCCAGTTATTATCTTTTTTAACTTTTAAGATATCTGTAATTGGAATACTGCCATGCTCATTAAACAATCCTATATCTTCTGCATAAGTAAAAACAAGTATAACTTTTTTAATTCCTTTACCTTGCCTAGGACTTTCTAATAGTTTACTTTTAACTGGTGTACCTAACTGCTTTGTTAAAACATAGTCGCCTTTTTTTAAATCTCTTATCTGCATTTTATTCTCCTTTATTATCTCCTAATCTATCCAAACTTCTACTGGTATTCCTAACCATTCGTTCCCAAAGTACCACACCTTGCCTTCTTTAGTACGAAACTTAAAGGCATCAGTATCTATCTCCTCTGCCCAATTAAATTTAGTATCACTCTCCTGCATTTTCATCTGATATAAAGAATCTAATCTATCTATTAAATCTTTTTTATTTAGTCTTATATATTCTCCTTCTTTATATTCTTGCGTTATGTTTAGATAACCATATATCTTTTTAGCTTGATATATAAAAGTTCTAAATTGTATATATGTCTTTTGATATTCTTTAGTTCTTAATTTCATTTTTATTTATTCCTCTCTAACTTCTACATTATAATTTAACTCACTAATTAATTCTAGTATACTACTTATATCACTATCTTTTGTAACTTTACTTTTAGCAACTATTACTCCCTCTTCATTAAGTATTTTATAAGTATAATATTTATATTCTTTTTTCATTTTTATTATCTCCTATTTTTATTTTATCTTACTCTCCTTATTATAATAATCTATCTATATCTTTTATAAGTTTTTCTTATAGCCCTTATAGGTGGAGAGTAAAGGATTCGAACCAATCTTTAGGAAGTTAGAGTTCCTACCTAGACACCTTGGCTCTAACTCCAAGGATTATCTTTTATTACTCTAGGAACGGCCTATGCTGTTTCACTCTATAGGATATCACTCCTACAAATCACACAACCCACATTAGACACTCTCCATATATAAAGGCTATTCTCTAGCCTCTTTTCTCATTGCTCTTATAAAGTGTACAAAGTCCATATCTTCAACGGCCTGGCCTTTTCTTACTTCTTTGAAAAATTCCTGAACATCTCTAGGAACTTTTTTATTGTGAGCAACTTCAACAAATTTTTTTATGTCTTTTACTTTCATTTTTTATAACTCCTTTGTTATTGTTAATTTGTTTTTAGAAAAATAATATTAAAATGTAAATGTCTTTAATAGGTGTTTTCCTTTTATTATAATAATAAAATAAATATCCTCATGAAGTGTTTTTGTTTTTAATATTATTTTTCATACTTTTATCTTACTCTCCTTATTATATAATACTATCTATATGTTTTATTAGTTTTTCCTATGGCCTCTAAAAACTTTTCAACGTGTTTTATATATGCTTTACTTAAATATTTTTTATCATATATAAAATAATTTAATAAATTATATTTATTACTTCTAATTTTTTTCATATCATACGGCCTTTCTAATAACTGTTATCTTTGGCAAACTCTTTGGCCTGCCGTTAGTCTTTACGGCCTCAATTATGGTATTATTATTGCTCTTATTACTTTTAATATAGCATCTTCTACAAGTAATACATTGTTGGCCAGTGCAATTTTGCTCATCTTTCATGTAATCCTTATCTACATTATTGAAAACTTTATCAAAATAAACTGGCTTGTATTTACTTCTAGAGTCTATTACTTTATTAATTAGAGGGTTACTATAAACTAAAATTAAATTATCAGGCTTTGTATTGCTATCAAAATATTTCTTAATTACATTTTTTCTTTTAGTCCATAGAGCAAAAGTAGTCCACTTATTAGCCTTTACTATTGCCATTAAGTTTTTTAAATGTAATTCATTTATTAAGTCTCCATGGCTTTGAAGTCTAAAGATATTATCATTAAACATATAATTTTGATATATTTCTTTTTCTGATAATTCTTTATTGCCTAATATATCAGAGTTTCTTTGTAATGCCTTGACCTGATTCGGAAACCTTCCCGCCTCTAAAGAATCTACACTGTAGCAATGGCCACATATTATGAGTTTGTTTTTACTGGCATTCATTTTCTTACAAAAATCATTAGTTAATGTATTAGTAGAAATAGACCTAATATTATTCATTTTACCCATGCCTTTTGATATACATAGTAAATCGTTTTTATTCATTTTACACCCCTATTTTTATTATTTAAAACTTGTACTAAATTAATATAATCATTTTGTAACTCTTCATATTTATAATATTCTATAAAGTTTCTTTCATAATCACAAACTTTATTTTGTAATGTTATTAATTGTAAAAAGTTTTTGCGGTCTAACTCTTCTAAATAATCTATTTTCTTTTCTAACTTTTCTACATATTCTTTATATTCTTTTTTCATATTGCCTCTTTGGTTATGTTTAATAAATCTTATCATAAGGCTATTAATTTAATAGCCCTATAATAAAACTTATATTATTTAATAATCTTTTCATTTAATCTAAAAAATATTTTTATAGACTCTTCTATTTTTTCTTTTTCCTCTTCTATTGCTATTTTATCGTCTAAACATTCGCCTAACATTCGGTCAGATTCTCTTATATCTTTTTCAAATTGTTTATTATTAGCCCTCAATTTATTATTAGTATTTATACAAGTTTTATAAGCTTTTTCACTCGCCTCTAATAAATGTTTATAGTCATTTAATAATATATTTAGCCTTTCAATCTCTCCCTCTTGCATCTGGGTGAGATTTTTAGCGGTTTTAGGGTCGTCAATATTATATTTCTTATCTTTAAATGTTACTGTTTGATTTGTCATTTTATACCTCTTCCTTGTTAATCTTTTTTTCAAAATTATCTATTGCTACACAGATTTTGCCTTGCAAGTCTTCCGCATCGTGTTTTAAATCGGCCAAATCATAATCATAAAAATCAACTAACTTTTCATTTTTTATAATTTCTTTTTCAGGTGTATCAATATTATTTTTAATAGATTCATCAAGATTAGTTCGAGCCTCATATTCAAACTCTTCTAACTCTTCTAAAACTTGACTAGCACCAGACCAACAATCCTCTAATCTTTGTTTTAATTTTTTTAATAAATCCTCTTGTTGTTGGTATTTGTCTTTTTTATATATTGTATTCATAGTAAAACCTTTCTGTTTTTAATTTTTGAATACTTCAAAAATATCATACTTTTTAATTAAATACAAGTAAATAATATAAATAAATGTAAAAATTAATTCGGCTGCCAAAGTCAAAATCTTGACATTTACATGGCTATTGAGTCATATTATTGACGGAATGCCTTGGCCGTTATGCCTATATATTTCTATAAGAACTGGCCAGATTATCAGGCTTTTTATATATTATTAAGACAGGCAGACCAATCACACCAGATTACATAGACATATAAAAATTTTATAGATGGCCAAAAGTAACTATAGTTTTTTTGAGAATGGCCAAGAAAGGCAAACAACTTGCAGGCCTACAGGCAAAAATCTGCATTCTATATACATATATATATGACCCTGAGACATATTTACAAAAATAACCGGCTTCATAGACAAGGCCGAGTTTATATAGTTTATATAGAATTATAAATATATTAGTATATATTATAATAATTATTATTATATTTATTATTATTATATTTATTTTATATTACTACTTGAAATTATAAAGTATATATGTTATATATATTATATATATTATATATAACTTATAATATTATATAAAGGCATATTTTTAGTTGCCTTTTGTGTAAAAATGTGGTATAATAATATTATGGAAGAGGTAATTAATTATAAAAACAATTGGTATAAGAATATAAAATACCAATCTAAGCAAGATTTCCTTACATTTGTACGTTTATTTGCACCAACATTAGTCTCTGACTGGCAAATGGGTAAACATATTGAGGTAATATCAGAAAAATTAAAACAATTAGAAGCAGGAACTATAAAGAGGCTGATGGTTTTCTTGCCTCCCAGGAGTTCTAAGTCTGTTATTTGTTCTAAATTGTTTCCAGCTTGGTATATAGGAAGGAATCCAGCCCATGAGATACTTACAGTCAGCCATAGCGACCAGCTTTCTAGCGATTTCGGTAGGTCTGTTAGAGATATTGTATCAACTAAATCGTTTCAAGATGTATTTACAGGTGTTTCTCTTAGGACAGACGTTAGAGCAGCAGGAAAATGGAAGACAAACAAAGGAGGCAGCTACTATGCAGCCGGAGTCAAGAGTCAAATCGCAGGAAGAGGAGCACATATAGCAATTCTTGATGATGTGATGTCTGAAGAAGACTCATATTCAGAAGCAGGAAGGCGATATGTAAAAGAATGGTACCCTGCAGGTTTAAGAACTCGTATTATGCCTAACGGAAGTATATTAATTATTAATACTAGGTATCATTATGATGATTTATGTGGATGGTTATTAAAACAAGAATCAGAATTTACTAATATACTACCTTGGGAAGTAATAAGAATACCAGCATGGCTAGATGAAGCTAGTGCTGAGTTATTAAAGTTACCTGTAGGTGGTAGTTACTTTCCAGAATGGAAAACAAAAGAATCATTAAAGATTGATGAACAAGAAATAAGAGCATCTAATGGTTCTAGATATTGGAATGCATTATATATGCAGGACCCTACACCTGATGAAGGTGGTTTAATAAAAAAGAAGTGGTTACAGTGGTGGGATTATGATGAACCACCTGCATGTGATTTTATTATTCAAACATATGATACTGCCTTTTCTACAAGAACAACAGCAGACTATAGTGTAATACAAACCTGGGGTATCTTCAATAGATTCTCAGAAGGTGAAAGTGGTTACGAAGAGTTTGTACCTAATTTAATTTTATTAGGAAATATGCGAGGCCGGTTCGAGTATCCAGAGCTACGCAGAATTGCTCAAATGCTTTATGATGAATTTAATCCTGATGTATGCATTATAGAAAAGAAAGCATCTGGACAATCTTTATTGCAAGATATGCGTAGAGCTGGCCTACCAGTGCAAGATTATATTCCAGACAAAGATAAAGTATCCAGAGTGTATGCAGCATCACCAATGATTGAAGCAGGCAGAGTATGGTTGCCTCAAAATAAAAAATGGTCTGATGATTTATACACAGAGATTTTACAGTTTCCAAACTCAGCTCATGATGACCAAGTTGATGCTATGACAATGGCTATACATTACATGAAAGAGTCCTGGAGATTAACACATCCTGATGACCCTTATATGGAAGAAGAAAATAATAATAAAAAAAGGGTTGCATATTGGCGAGTTTAATGGTATAATATATATATGAATAAAATTAATGAATTATATACACAATTATCTACTTCAATACCAGAAAGAAAAGAACCTGTTCGTTCTTTAAAAGAAGGTATTGGTAGTCAAGAGATTACTGATATATCAGATGAAGAGGCAGGAAACATATTAGATAATGTTATGAAATTTGGTTTAGAAGTATTATCTCCTGCATCTGATATAAAAGAATATCAAGAAGGAGTTAAGCAAGCTGCAACAGGAGATTTAATGGGTGTACCTAGAGCTGTTGCAGGATTAGCAGCTACTGTAGTTCCAGGCTCTAAGTTTATCAGAGAAGGTGGACAAAAAGTTGCAGAGAAAATACAAGATACTATTCCTATTTTTCCAAAACCACAAAGAATGTTTGATGAAAAAGATGCTCCTATTGGAGGAGAATATTTAAATCCAATAACAAAAGAAAAATTAACAGATAAAAATTTTCAAAGTGCTAGTATTGGTATTACACCTGAAGGTAAACCTAGTTTTACTGCAAAAAATATTGAAGTAGATAAGGTTGGAAGTCCTGATATACAAGGAGCTACGCAAATAAAAACAAATTTATTTAAAAAGAAAGCTGGATGGAAATGGTTAAATGCTCCAAAAGACTATGAGAATATACCTACATTAGTATCTGTTGAAAATAAAGGAAAACATTATTATACAATACAAGCTGATTTTCCTCAAGGAATTAATTTATCTAGATATGCAAAATCAAAAACAGAACCTAGATTAAGACCTACTATTAAAGGTTTTGTTAATTTAGGAAAACCTATTGGAACTATATCTGTAAGAGGAAAAGAACATCCAGTATATAATAAAATTATAAATAAAAAAGTAGGGGGAATAATATAAATGAATCTAGGAGAGGATAAATAATGGCAGTGGAAAAAAATCCATTTGAACAAAAAGAAGAAACAACTAATGTAGTATCTATAAATGCTACAGTACCAGAAGATGAAAATGTATCTTTTGAAGTTGCAGATGATGGTGGGGTTGTAGTAAACTTTGGTGAAGAAGGAATAGAAGAAGAAATAACAGCAAAAGAATATTATACAAATCTTGCAGAAGAGATGGATGAAGGTTTATTAAATGATATTGCTAATACAGTTATTGATAATTTTCAAGCAGATAAAGATTCTAGAGGTGAATGGGATTCAATGTTTGAAAGAGGTTTTGATTTACTAGGATTAAAACTAGAAGATACAACAGAACCTTTTGAAGGTGCCTGTACTGCAGTACATCCTTTATTAATAGAGTCTGCTGTCAAGTTTCAAGCAAAAGCCTCACAAGAATTATTTCCATCTGGTGGGCCTGTAAAAGCACAGATATTAGGTAATCAATCTGTGGATAAACAAGAACAAGCAAATAGAGTTCAAAACTTTATGAACTACCAGTTGACTGAACAAATGCCAGAATACTTTGATGAGTTTGAAAGAATGTTATTTCATCTACCTCTCATAGGTTCTGCTATTAAGAAAGTATATTATGATGCTGGATTAGAAAGACCTGTATCAGAATTTGTACCTATTGACCAATTCTATGTATCATACTATGCTTCTAATTTAAGAAAAGCAGATAGATATACACATGTTATTTATCGTAATCCTGTAGATATGCAAAGAGATATAGAGTCTGGAAACTATAAAGATGTAAGTTTACCAGAAGCATCTAATCCTATGCAAAGTAATTTATCAGAAAAATTAAATACTATTATGGGTATTTCACCAACAGCAGATAGTGACCCACAATATGTATTACTAGAACAACACGTACATCTTGACATTCCTGACCCTGAATGTGAAGAAGGTGAGTTTGCTCCTTATATTATTACAGTAGAAGAGGAGTCTCGTCAGGTACTAAGTATTCGTAGAAACTATAAAGCTAAAGATGCAAATAAAGAAAAAAGGATGCATTTTGTCCACTACAAATTTGTGCCTGGCTTTAGTTTTTATGGGTTAGGTCTTATCCATTTCTTAGGTAATTTAACATTAACAGCTACAGCAGCAATGAGAAGCCTTGTTGATGCTGGACAGTTTGCTAATTTACCAGGAGGGTTTAAGGCTAAAGGAGTAAGAATGGTGGGTGATAACGAACCTATTGCTCCTGGTGAGTTCAAGGAGGTCGAAGCAACTGGTATAGACTTACAAAAGGCTATAGTTCCTCTCCCATATAAAGAGCCTTCCTCAGTGCTATACAACATGCTTGGATTTGTAACTGCTGCAGGTCAGAAGTTTGCAGACAGCACAGAACAAATAGTTTCTGATGCTGCCTCCTATGGACCAGTTGGAACTACTATGGCTTTAATAGAAGCCTCTAGTAAATTCTTTTCTGGTATTCACAAAAGATTACATAAATCACAAAGAGATGAATTTAAAATTATTGCAGAAATAGATTATGATTTTTTACCTGCAGAATATCCTTATGATGTTCCTAATGCAAGTAGAGAAATATTTAAAAAAGATTTTGATGGTATTGTAGATGTTATACCTGTTAGTGACCCTAACATACCTTCTAATGCACATAGAATGATGTTAGCTAATATGGCATTACAAATGGCACAACAATCACCACCAGGTATGTTTAATCTTGAAGCATTAAATAGAACTATATTAAATGCTGCTAACATGCCTAATATAGAAGAGATATTACCAATGGCACCAAAGCCACAACCTTTAGACCCAGTATCTGATATAGCTGCTGCAACTAAAGGTATACCTATTTCAGCTTTTCCAGGTCAAAATCATGATGCTCATATTCAAGTAAAGATGTCTTATTTATCAGACCCAATGAATGGAGCTAATCCTATTATGGCTAGATTAAAACCTGTATTAGAAGCAAATATACAAGAACATTCTATAATGAAATATCAAGAACAAATAAGTGGTACATCTAAAGTTATGATGGAACAAATGCCTCAACAACCTCAACAGCCTACAGAAATAGAAGCTGTTATGGCTGCTGCAGCTCAAGATGTTCTTAATGCTAATATAGCAATGGGTAAACAAATGACACCTGAACAACAATTAGTAGCATTAGAACAATCTAAAGTAGAATTAGAAAAAGAAAAAATTAAATTAGATGCTGCAAAAGAAAATGCTAAGATAGCAATAGAGGCACAAGAATTAGATATTAAACGTCAAGGACAAATGATAGATGCTCAACACAAAGGTATTACAACTTCATTTAAAGCACAAAAATCTGTAGATGATAGAACAAGTAGAGAAGCATTAAAGAAGTTAGATATGATGACTAAGTTATCTATTGAAGAAGAAAAAATACAATTAGAACAACAAAAGATGCTTTTTGATTCTGCAAAGAAACAAGTAGATACAGAACAAAAAGAAGATAAAGATATATTAAATTTTATTAAAGATATAGATAAATAATTTCTAGGATTTATAAATTTCTACTGACTGACCTAGCAGACTTGCCAAGACAGTAGAGTAACAAAGGAGAAGAAAATGGCGAATACAACTTTTAAAGGACCAGTCAGGTCTACAAGAGGTTTTCAAATTGCAACTAGAGATTCAAGTTCAGATGTTGAAACAACTAGAATGAGTTCAGGTATGCCTGACTTAACTGGTTTATCACTTAATGACTTAGCAACTGGTGCAAGTATTACATTAACTGATATGGCATTAAATGTAGTAAACTATACAGGAGCTGCAGCAGCAGCAGTAGCTTTACCTGCAGCAGTAGAAGGTTCAGTTTGTGTATATGTTCAATCAAAAGAAACAGCAGGTGGAACTAATACTTTAACTTTTAATGCAGCCGGTAGTGATGTTTGGAAAACTGGTTCTGTTATTGAATCAAGAGATAGTAATGAAGTAACATTTGATATTTCAACAGCAGGTGAAACTCAGTTAGTTTTTACTCCTGCTAATGCAGCAACAAATTTATTTACTATTGGTAGTAAGATTGCATTTATTTGTTATGAAACAGGTACATGGGATATTGCTGTTGAAATGGGTGGAGACCCAACATTGTTAACAGGTGCATTTGCTTTCGCAGCTTAATAATGGAAATATTTGATGAAGTATTAAAAGTCTATGATGAGGAAATTAAGAAGCTACAAGAAACATTAGGTAATGGTTCAGCTTCTGATTATCCTCATTATAGACAAATGGTTGGTTCTATCACAAGTATAGAATGGTGTAAACATAATTTAAAACATATTTTAAAACGTAGAATGGAGGAAGATTAATGCAACAAGTAGCTTTAGGAAAAGCAATGCAAAACAGTTCTTGGATATCTGATGATAATAAAATAGACCCAGATATGTTACCAAAACTACCAGGATATCATGTTTTAGTTAGACCTATAAGTATTAAGGAAAAAACTAAAGGTGGTATATTATTACCAGATGCAGTAAAAGACGATATGTCTTATTTAACTACAGTTGGTAGAGTATTAAAAGTAGGAGACTTAGCCTATCAAGATATAGATAAGTTTCCAAATGGGCCTTGGTGTGAAGTAGATGATTATATTTGTTATGGTAAACATGCCGGACAAAAGTTATTTTACAAAGGTGTTAAACTATTATTATTATTTGATGACCAGATAATAATGAAAGTAGATGACCCAACACATTTAGACCCAACATTTAATTTAACAAAAATGTAAATAGTAGTTGCATTTTCAGTGAAAATGTGATATAATAGTAATATAAGCACGTAATGCGTTTGTTTCGTGCACAACGGAGGATAACATGGAAGATAATTGGAGTGAAGTAGATACTTCGCAAAAAAAAGAAGAACCTAAAGTAGAATTTGAAGTAGAAGAAAAAGTTGAGGCAAAGCCTGAACTAGTTCAAGAAAAAAAAGAAGAGCCTGTAAAAGAAGAACCTAAAGAAAAAGAACTAGAAGGTATTCAAACAAAAGGTGCAGAAAAAAGAATTAGACAATTAATACGTCAAAGAAAAGAACGAGATGAACAGATAGCTCAACTCATTCAACAAAATGAAACATTAAAAAATTCATATACAACTAAAGAAACAGAGTTTAATCAAGTTAGTAAATTAAACTTAGATGCAACAGAAAAACAATTAAAAGATAAATTAGATTTAGCAAGAACAGCATATGCTGATGCCTTTGAAGCACAAGATAAAGAAAAGTTATTAAAAGCTCAAGAAGCATTAAATGAGGCACAAACTGATTTAAAAAATGTTGCAGTAACAAAAAGTAAATTTACTGAACAACCAAAAGAAAAAACACAAGCACCACAACCAGTACAACAACCAGTTCAAGCAGACCCAAGAGCTGTAGATTGGCAAGCAAATAATGAATGGTTTGGTAAAGATAACATCATGACTGCATCAGCTTTAGCAATAGATGCTGAACTTAAAAATGAAGGTTACAGTCCTAATGATGAAGATTTCTATGATGAAATTGATAAAAGGATTCGTACAGCTTTTCCAAATAAATTTGAGGATAAGCCAGTACAACAAGAACGAAATGATGGTTCGTCATCACCATCTCAAGTAGTTGCAGGAGGGTCACGTTCCTCTCCTAACCCAAAGAAAGTTAAACTATCTCAAGAAGATGTTCGACTAGCTAATAAATGGGGAATACCACTTGAACAGTATGCTGCTGAAAAGATGAAGGTAACTAAATCTGAAGGTGACTATACAACAATTAATATGCAACGTGGAGGTAAATAATGACACGAAATAATATACGTAGTTCTCAAACAAGAGAAACTAATGAAAGAGCACAAAAAGATTATGTATTTGAAGAACCATCTTTAACTAACATTCCAAATGCAGTTGAAGAAAAGTTTAAAAATTCAGGCATGACCTTGGGCTGGCTTCGTATTGATTTAAAAGGTAATGAAGATTATCAAAATATCGGTAAGAAACAACAACAAGGCTGGGAATTTGTGACTCCGGAAGAGGTACCTGAAATGGGAGCAACTTCTATCGTAAGGAAGGAAGGTCGCTATGCTGGTGTAGTCTGTCGTGGAGACTTAGCGTTAGGCAAGATACCTACGTTTAAACTAGATGCGAAAAAAGCACATTACTTAAAGAAGTCTAATGAAATGATGGATGCTGTTAATCAACAATTAATGAGCCAATCTAATTCACAAGCTCCTATAAGTAATACAAGTAAAAGTTCTGTTACGAAAGGAAGAAGACCTTCGTTTCAGGATTAATTTTTTAATCAACTTTTTTTAATTCAAGGAGAATTATTATGGCTACAAGTTTTAATCCATTTGGTTTTCTCCCTGCTCGAAAAAGAGATGGTCAGCCAAACAGTGAAGGTTATGGGCAGATAGTACAGCCTGTTTCAAATTCAGCTATTGGTATCGTATCACTTCTTCCAAATGACATTTATGCTGGAGATTTGATTGTTATTGATACTGCTGGAACTATTACACCTTTAGCTTCAACATCATTGAAGCCTTCTGGTGTTTTCCAAGGATGTCAATATGTAGAAAATGGAGAACCAAAATTTTCTAGATATTTTCCTGGTGGAACATGCGTTACTGATGTTAAACTTCATGTCATTACAGACCCTGCACAAACTTATTTTGTTCAATCAGATGCTACTTTGTCAGATGGTGAGATTGGTATTGTAAATAGCTATACAGCTACTGTATCAGCAGCCGATGCTGGTAGTAGAATTACAGGACAATCTAACTATAGATTAGTAGGAGCTCCAGTTGGAGTTGCTGTAGAAATAGGTGCACATGCAAGAGTTGTTGGTAGAAAAGACTTAGATGGCGATTCTGTCAATGGTAATGTAACTGATACTGACCAGTATCCAATCGTTGAAGTTTATTTAAGTGGACACAGAAGTAATTTTGTGAAAGCTCAAGTTTCAACATCTGTATAATAACTAGGAAAGGAAATATAACATGGCAATAAATAGAGCTGCTATTAGTAAAGAGCTCCTTCCTGGATTGAATGCAGTCTTTGGAATGGAGTATGGAGAAGTTAATAATGAACATGAGCCTCTATATGATGTAGAGAACTCAGACAGGTCTTTTGAAGAGGAAGTCCTCTTTACAGGATTTGGTACTGCACCAACTAAACTAGAAGGTGCTGCTGTAACTTTTGACAACGCAAGTGAAAGTTATGTCGCAAGATATAACAATGAAACTATCGCATTAGCTTTTGCTATTACTGAAGAAGCAATGGAGGATAACCTCTATGACACTTTTTCAAAGTTAAGAGCAAGAGGTTTAGCTAGAGCAATGGCAAATACAAAGCAACAGAAAGCTGCTGCAGTTTTCAATAATGCTTTTACTGCTGGTGCTTCAGCTATTGGTGATGGTCAAGCGTTCATTAGTACAGCACATCCAACAGTCGTTGGTGGGAATCAAAGTAACTATGCAAATAATGGCACTAATGCTGACTTATCTCAAACTACACTTGAAACATCTTTAATACAAGTACAACAACTTAAAGATGATAGAGGTATTTTGATTGGAGCAGGCACAGTATCATTACACGTACCTAACGAATTAATCTTCGTTGCTGATGTAATTTTAAACACCCCAGGTACAACTGGAAGTGCAGACAATGACATCAACAGTTTAAAGAACATGGGCTTAGTGCCTAATGGCTTCTTTGTCAACAGAAGATTTAATGACCCAGATGCGTATTTCATAAAAACTGACGTTCCAAATGGTACTAAGATGTTCACTAGAACACCTTTACAAACAAAAATGGAACCTGATTTCGATACCGGAAACATCAGATTTAAAGCAAGAGAAAGATATTCTTTTGGTGTATCTGACTGGAGAGGGTATATCGGAAACCCAGGAGTCTAATAGTAAATTATGGGAAGGTATGAGTTACTCTGCCTTCCTATACTAATATCAAGGAAATAAAATGGCAACAAACATTACATCAAAATTTATACAAGGAACCGGAGTAGCAGTAACTACACAAGGTGATACTCGTATTTTAGCAATACATGCTTATTCAACTGTTAATGGCACTATTGATATTGAAGACTCTAAAGGAAGTAAAATTAAGTTTCAAGTTCCTGCAAGTGGTCAAGCAGATATTTACATAGGAGAAATGGGTATTAGATGTAGAGGAACAGTTAGTGTTTCTACACCTGGTGCTAATGGTGGTATAACTTTAATAGTGGGATAGTAAATGCCTTCGTATTCATTTTTAAAAACAGATTTAATTAATACTACTGAAAATGATTCTTCTGAATATGAAAGTCAAATATCTAATATTGTAGAAAGAGCAGAAAGTAGATTAATGAAAGAACTAGATGATTCTGGTTTAGATAATTATTCTAGTTTTACTTTTACTGCAGGTAATCCTATAGTAACAGTACCAGAAGGTACATTAGTAGTTAGAAATGTAAATTATAAAACAAGTGTATCTTCTAATATAATACCTTTATTACAAAGAACATATGAATATGCAATAGATTATTTTCCACATGCTAGTACATCAACAGGTGAACCTAGATACTATGCAAGGAAAAATAATACAGAAATTTATGTAGTACCTACACCAGCTTCAACATTAACTGGTGAGATACAAATTACAAAAAGACCTTTAGCATTAGCAAGTGCAACAGGCACAAGTGCTACCACATCAAACTATTTTAGTGAGTTTTGTTATAATGCTTTGTTTGATGCATGTATGGTAGAGTCAATGATTTTTATGAAAAACTTTTCATTAGTTCCTAATATGGAACAAAAGTATCAAAGTTCTATTAATGCATTAAGAAATCAATCTAGAAGAACTAGAAGAGATGATATGCAAAGTCCTGCTAATCCATTAGGAGGCCCAACACCAGTAGTTAAAGGTTCAGACTAATGAGTATTAATAGAAGTAATATAAATTTACAAGTAACAAGAGGCAATAAAATGAATGAAGATAAATTTTTAACAGATAAACAACAAACATTACCTACAGAATTAAAACAAAAAATTGTTAAGTTTAAAAAAGATAAGCAAGGTGATAAACTTGTTAATAAAATGTATGGTGGTCAAGTTATGAAAAAAGCTGGTGGTGGAATGTCTTATCAGTTATATGGTGGTACAAGTAAAAACATTCGTGATGGTAATACAGAAGTATCACAATTTTATGATAAAGGAGGCAAGTAATGGCTGAAAAAAAATCAAGAGATGCAAGAAAAAATATTGTAAAATCAAAAAAAGGAGCTCCTGATTTTGAACAATCATTTAAAGAATATAAAAAAAATTTTTATGATATAAATGTTATGCATGAAGAAAAGCCTCAAGAAAGTAAAGAAGAATTAAAAAAAAGATTTGGAAAAAGATTTGGTGGAACAGGAACTTTATTACCAATAAGACATGTAATTCGTAGAATTGCATTAAAAGGTGCACCAGATAATAAAGTATTATCTAAAAAAGAATTTAGAAAAGAATTTAATAAACAAATAAGTGAGAAACAGCCTTTTAAAAGAGGTGGACTAATTAAAAAATCTACAGGTGGAAGTATAGGTAATAAGTTTGTTGCTTCTTTATATAAAGGAAATTAATCATGCCACAGTCATTAGAAGATTTAGTAGAACAGTTTATGGAAGAAGGTTATTCTAAAGAAGAATCTATTAAGTTAGCAAAGAAAAGATTCTTACAAGAAACTAAAGTTAAATCAAAACCACGTATGCAAATGGCTGATAAAAAATCATATAATGATTTAATAAAAAAAGAATTAAAAAAACAACAAGAAAAAAATAAAAATAAAAAAAATATAAATAAAAAAGATTTAAAAGTAAAAACAATAAAAGCTAACAAAGGTGGCAGCATAGGTAATAAACTTGTTGCTTCATTTTATGGAGGATGTAACTAATGGGAAAATTTATAGGTAAAACAATTATAGAAGGTGGTCAAGGCAGAACTCAAAAGAACTATGATTTAAATAAAGTTGTAGGTAGACCAACTGGTCAAGGTTTTGGTGCAGCTAGAAAAGGACCTCAAGTACAAGGAACTATTGAAGCTCAAGTAAAAGAAGAGTCTAAAATAGAAAATGGCTAGGAAGAAAAAGATTAAAGGCAAAGGCATGAAAGGCATGTCTATTAAGAGTGGAGATAAAAGACCCACTAAAGAAGGTGCCGGACTTACAGAAGCAGGTGTAAGAAAATATAGAAGAAATAATCCTGGTAGTAAATTAAAGACTGCTGTTACAGGTAAAGTAAAAAAAGGTAGTAAAGATGCTAAAAGAAGAAAGAGTTTTTGTGCTAGGTCTGCAGGACAAATGAAGAAGTTTCCAAAGGCAGCTAAGAATCCTAACTCAAGATTAAGACAAGCAAGACGTAGATGGAAATGTTAGTTGTCTTATTTAATTAGTAACATTCCACATTTTAAATGTTGGGTAAGAAAAGAGTTTACACATAATCATCTAGATTATCATGGTGAATTGTTACATGGAATTGCTTTTGCAGTTAATACAATACCAGATAGATGTTTAAGTTTTCAAGTGATGTTTACTGGAATAGAAGATGAACCTAATATTCATGGTGGTGCAATGTGGGCAAGAATGCCAATTACCAGTTTAATAGCAGATGAAATATTAGATGAAGTACCAGAAAGAATGGATACACATTTAGCACAACCTTGGGATTGTTCATCAAGAACACATAGTGTAGTTAAATTAGATTTATTAACAGCAAGTCCTTGGTTTTGTAAAATAGATAATAAATTTTATAAAGGTCGTTACATGTTTACTGTTGATTTTACAGATAGTGATATTAGTGATTGTCCTGCACAACATAAACAAAATCATGTAATACAATTAACGGATGCAGGAAAATGGACAGGTAATATAGTAGCTTTACCTAATAATAGAGTTAGAGTAACAAGTCCTGCTCTATGGGTAACTGGTGAAGGTGCACCAGATTTTAGGCCTAGTCAGCATATACATGCAGCAGAAATACATGATAGTTATACTGACCCTGAAATAACATTTAATAATTTATACAAGGAGAAAAAAAATGGCAGGAATGAAAAGTAAATATGGAGCTAAAATGGGTGGCACACCTATGAAGACTAAATATGCAGCTAAAGGTACTATGGGAATGAAAACTAAATATGGTGCTAAAGCTGGTGGTTTAGTTAAAAAGAAAAATGGTAAAGTAGTATTATCTGGTATGACTGCACGTAGAAATGCAAGAAGACCATAATGGCTAAACTTTGCCCAAAAGGTAAAGCAGCAGCTAAAAGAAAGTTTGATGTATACCCATCAGCTTATGCTAATATGTATGCTTCTGCAGTTTGTTCTGGCAAAATAAAACCTGGTGGCAAAAAGAAAACAAAAAAGAAAACTACTAAGAAGAAAAGAAAAACTACTCGTAGGAAAAAGAAATGAATATAACACCTGAACTAATTAATACAATACATAATATATCTTGGTTTGATGGTATATTTTATATTATACTTGGTTTAGGTACTTATGCAATATATAAATGGATTAAGAACAGATGAGTTTACGTAAATGGGTAGGAGAAAAATGGGTAGATATAGGAGCACCAAAAAAGAATGGTAAGTTTCAACCTTGTGGTAGAAAGAAAGCTAAAGGTAGTAAAAGAAAATATCCTAAATGTGTACCATTAGCAAAGGCACAAAGAATGACACAAGCAGAAAGAACATCTGCAGTGAAAAGAAAAAGAGCAAAGAAACAAGGTGTAAAAGGTAAACCAACATTTGTTTCAACATTTAAAAAAAAGAAAAAGAAAAAAACATAATCGTTTAGCTCGTAAGAGTTGGAAGTAGGGTAACTGAAGAAACGCACTAACTTTAATTAGGAGGTGTGTTATGAATAATCAAACATTATATGTTTGTTTACAACAACAAAAAGAATATAATATGGTAAAAACTTTAAAAAAAGTATCTAAACAATTAGACAAGGCTTCTAGATTACATAAGAGGCAATCGGAGATTGTAAAAAAATATGTTAAGAAAACAGAAAAGAAAAGACCCAAAAGTAGGAACAGGAAAAAAACCTAAAGGTTCTGGTCGTAGATTATATACAGATGAGAATCCAAAAGATACAGTATCTATAAAGTTTGCTACAGAAAAAGATGCAAGAGATACTGTAAATAAAGTAAAAAAAATTAGTAAACCTTTTGCTAGAAAAATACAGATATTAACTGTAGGAGAACAACGAGCTAAAGTTATGAATAAACATAAAGTAGCTAGTATATTTAAAAAAGGTAAAGAGACTATTAGAAAACAACATAATAAAACAAAGATAGGCTAATGGCACAATCAGGAACATATAATTTTAATTTAGATATAGATGAAGTAATTCAAGAAGCAATGGAAATGATTGGTGCTGAAGAGACACTAGGTCATGAGCCAGCTTCTGCTAGACGTTCAATTAATTTAATGTTAAATGATTGGCAGAATAGAGGTGTGTTACTTTGGAATACAGATACTACAACAGTAACAGTTGCTGCTAGTACAACTACATATGATTTAGATTCATCAGCTATTGATGCTTTAGTAGTAACATTTCAACCAAACAGTACATCAGCAGAAACTAAATTAGAAAGAAAATCATTTGAAGAGTATCATATTCTTCCAAATAAATTTCAAACAGGTAGGCCTACACAATATACTGTTAAAAGAAATTTAGCTAATCCTAAAATATTTTTATATCCTGTACCAGATGCCACTGGTCTTATACAAGTAGAACTTATTCGTCAAGTTCAAGATACAAATAAATCATTCAGTCAAAATGCAGATGCTCCAGTAAGATTTTTACCTTGTCTTACTGCAGGTCTTGCTTATTATATGGGATTAAAAAGACCAGGTATACCTAGTGAAAGATTAACATTATTAAAAGCAAATTATGAAGAACTTCTTTTAAGAGCAATGGAAGAAGATAAAGAAAGAGCAAGTATATTTTTTAAACCTAAACTAAGAATTATTTAATGGCTACTGAAAAAAGAGCAAAGGCAATGTGTGATGAATGTGGTTTTGTTTATCCATTACGAGTAATGCGATTAACTAGCTATGATACATTAAGATGTCCACAATGTTTTGATGGTCGATATGATTTAAAAAATCATCCACAAAATAAAGCTCCAAATGTAAGTGAAAATCCTGCAATAAGACATGCTAGACCAGATGATGGTGGTAGAAATGCAATATGGAATGAAACAGACATAACGTGGAATGATGATTCAAAAGTAGTTGGTAGAGATTGGGATACAATATGACAACATTAACAGGAAAATTAATAAATAATACGTATAAACAGCTAGTAAAAATAGGTGTTTCTACTAATACAGGATTTACTACTGCACTAACTACCATTGAAGATGGTGATGGTAGTGCTTCATCTTTACAATTAGCTACTAATGCTGCACAAGTAGATGGTAATTTATTTGTAGCAGGTAAATTTGGAGTATCAAGTGATGCTTCAGTTGCAGGTAACTTAGCTATATCTAACAAAGTTTGTGCTAGTGCTTTTCATGGTGATGGTTCTAATTTAACAGGTATAGTATTTACAGGTGATGTATCTGTATCTAGTTTAATAGTTACTAATAATGTAACTGTAGGAGGTAATGTTACTATTGGTGGTAATATTATGGTATCTGGTGGTGAGATACAAGTTAAAAATACAGGCACACAATCTAATATAAAACTATATTGTGAAAATAGTAATGCACATTATGCAGCTTTACAAGCTCCACCACATGCTTCTTTTAGTGGTAATATAACAATAACACTTCCAACAAGTGCAGCTACATTAGTTGGTACGTCTACTACTGATACATTAACAAATAAAACATTTGGAGATAAAGTAGATTTTAATGATGATGTTTGTATTAGTGGTGATTCAGTTCTTGTAGGTAATGCAACAATAGGTGGTACATTATCTGTAGGTGGTGCTGTAAATATGTTAAGTACAGCAACTGTATCAGGAACTGCAGGTTTCTTAGGAGCTATTAGAGTTTCAGGTAATGCCTCTGTAGGTGGCACATTAGATGTAGCAGGCAATGTAAGTCTTGGAGGTAATGTAACTGTAAAAGGTGATGTTCATGTTAGCTCTAAAGTTTGTGCTTCTGCATTCTATGGTGATGGTACAAATATTACAGGTATACCTATTACAGGTAATATATCAGTTTCAAATGCTGTAGTAGGTGGTACATTAAATGTATCTTCTACTGCAACTATACAAGGTGCTACACACTTACAAAGCACATTAAGTGTAAATGGAGCAGCAGGATTTAATTCAACTGTAACAGTGGCTGGAGCAGGAACATTTAAAGATGATGTATCTGTATCTGGTAATGTTAATATTGGTGGCACAACTACCATTGCAGGTAATGCAAGTATTGGTGGTACACTTGATGTAGGAGGTAACGTATCATTAGGTGGTAATGTTACAGTTAAAGGAGATGTGCATGTAAGTTCTAAAGTATGTGCTTCAGCATTCTTTGGAGATGGTTCTAATTTAAGTAATATTACTGCTGTTGTTCAAGGTAATATATCAGTTTCAAATGCCACTATAGGTGGTAATTTATATGTAAGTGGCACTACTACAGTTGTAGGTGCTGCACATTTACAAAGCACACTTAGTGTAAATGGTGCTGCAAATTTTAATTCTACAGTTACTATTAAAGGTGATGTTTCTGTATCTGGTGACATGAATATTGGAGGCCATGCTACAATAGCTGGAGCAGTATCATTAGGAAGTACACTAGATGTAAATGGTAACACTTCAGTTGGAGGTACATTTTTAGCAACAGGTAAAGCAGAATTTGAAGATGATGTTTCTGTATCTGGTAATGCAATTATTGGAGGAACAGTAAGTCTTAGTGGTGGTATTGTAGATGTTAAAAATGGTGGTTCAGAATCTGTAATAAGATTATATTGTGAGTCAGGTAATGCACATTATGCTGAACTAAAAGCACCTGCACACTCTGCCTTTTCTGGTAATATAAGTTTAGTATTGCCTGCATCTGCAGATACATTAGCAGGATTAGCAGCAACACAAACATTTACTAATAAAACATTTGGTGATAAAGTAGAATTTGATAATGATGTATGTGTATCTGGTAATGCTTTTATAGGAGGCACAGCTACTATAGCTGGTAATGTTTCAATAGGAGGCACATCTAATATTACAGGTAAAGCAGAATTTGAAGATGATGTGTCAGTAAGTGGTAATGTTGCAATAGGTGGAACAACCACAATAACAGGTGCAGTATCTCTTGGTAGTACATTAGATGTTGCAGGTAATGCATCTGTATCTGGTAATTTAAATATAGGAGGAACTGCAACGATAGCAGGTAATGCTTCTATAGGTGGTACATTAACAGTAGGTGGTAAAGCAGAGTTTGATGGAGATGTTTGTGTATCAGGTAATTCACAATTAGTAGGTACATTAAAAGTAACAGGTGCTACAACTGTAACAGGTAATACAGGTTTTTTAGGTACAGTTAGAGTATCAGGTAATACTTCATTAGAAGGACAATTACAATTAACAAAGAGTGCAGCAGCAGTTGTTTGTGCAACAGCTATTAATGGTGTAGCTTCAGTATCATTAAACTTTGGTAATGCACAAAACTTTAGTACAACAGTTACAGCAGCACATACATTAGCTAAACCTACAGGAT
>VTLG01001726.1_pt1 | contig 54385 bp, 69 predicted proteins | sample 4694571 | NCBI WGS metagenome assembly VTLG01 (sample SAMN12604809, study PRJNA352737) | marine metagenome | biome: ENVO:00000447; feature: ENVO:00000209|ENVO:00000569|ENVO:01000036; material: ENVO:00002151; isolation source: viral sequences binned using virsorter ... | reverse complement strand
TAAATATATTGGCTAGTTTGGCACAAGAGTCTGTAGATACAGAGGTAACAGTGTCAGCCATAATAGGTGCGAAGATAGGTAATGGCTTTTATCAAAACCTTAGAGGCAACTATAATAACTTAACGATGGATAGATGGTGGCAACGGTTCTGGAATAGAATTACAGGCAATCCATTCGTAAAAACTGGTGACGCTACAAAGATACAAGCCTACAGAGATTTTATAGATCAACTAAAAAGACCAAAGCGAGACCTACCAGATATAGACAGACAAGCACTCCGAGCCACTATAAAGTCTATGGATAATCCTGTAATAAAAACAGGAAAATTTGAGGGTGGCATACAAGATGTAGATACCAACATCGTAGACATAGCGTTGCAGTTTGCTGTTGAAAGAAACAAGATATACAAAAGAATATCAAACGAGGGTGTTGGTAAACTAAAAGGCGAGGCAAAGAGAGCTATAGTCGCACGAAACAGAGAGGCGGCAGGCATAGACGAGAATACTGATATGTCTAAAGTTGCTAATCGAATGGTCAGAAACTTTGCCGAAACACTAGACGATTCTCCAAGAGGTCCATTAGAGCGTAGCTACATGAGGAGTGCGGTTGATAGAGCCATAAAAATACTAGAACAAGACAAAATAGTAGAGCCTAACTCACTAACCGTGGCAGACTTCCAAGCCTTGATGTGGTTTTACGAAAAGAGTTTGCTACGAAACCTAGGGGCAAAAACAGGCAGAGGATCAGAGAACGACTATGTAGACGGAGCGATAGCATTTTTAAGAGAGGAAGGTATATCCGATGACAATATTCAAGAAGCACTCCCCACAACAGACGGACACCGCATCAATCGTGGAGTTAGTCCCGACACAGGAAATGAGCAACTTAGTGAAAGAGCTTCAGACGTTAGTAAAAAAATCCAAGACTTCCAAACTCAAGGGGAGTTCGATGCGGAAATCAGGCGAAGAACGGATGCAAATAAGCAGTCCATTGACGACAGACGTAGAAGCATCGGAAGATACATAGATGACTCTATAAAAGAACGAACAAGAGTAGAGGGTACAACTCGTGGTGATGTGATGACTCATCAGCATAAGATGATGTACACAGCCTCTGCCAACGCCATAGCTGACAGGCTTGCAGGAAAGATACCTAATTTTATTCCTGTGATAGGCGGTAAAAAGATACCTTTCGTTGGTTTCGATCAAAAGAAATCAAAAGAGTTATCGGATTTATTTATAAGGTACTTCCAAGACCGCATGATACCAGTGGGTAGAATGATAGATGAGTTGCAGGAAAAAGGATTTAAACTAAGTGATGCTTTCGATCCTGTGATGCAAGAGCAGTTGATGCAAGGTAAAACAGGTGTCCTTTTGGAGAATAAGAAAGAGACCATATACAAGAAGCCAATGGACATCATCAAGAAGTTTCAATACAGTGAAGCCGATCTCAACGCATTGCAAGAGGTGTCACGGAATGCCTCTGATCCTGATCAGCAGGGTTACGTCACAGAGATGAGAGAGAAGTTTTATCCGTCATTCTGGAAAAGAATATTGTTTGGTGATCAAAGCAAAAAGCTCGTCATGGCTGAGACATATCTCTATGCCTTACACGCAAAAGAGAGAAACGCATACATAAGACAGATAGATGTAAACAAGGTCAACCAGTTTCCAAACAGAGGGTCTGGTATGTCCGACACCGAGGCTGATGCTATAATTAATTGGTTCAAGCAACAGCCAGAAAGTTCTAGGGAACTTTTAAACGATCTACAGGAATCTGTCAGAGAGGTTATAGCCGATACTAACAAGACAAGAGAGGATGCAGGATTGCAACGCATCTTTGATACAGGACCTCGTTGGAAAGACTATGTTCCTCTAAAAGGTATCTTTCATGTTGAGGATGAAACAGTGGATTACTCCAACGGTAGTGCGAGACTGCCATCACAACAGCCTATGTTTGGGGCTATGTTTGCAGAGGACAGACAGGTCAAAGGTCGTATGGAGTATGCTCCTAACATACTTGCCAACGTGTTTACACAAAACGCTAACTCAACCATCAGAGCAGAGAGAAACAAGGTTGGACTGTCGATGCTAAATCTTATACGGCAAGACCCAGAGCTACTGAGAGACTATGCACAGATACAGGATATACCTGGTCAAACAAGACGAAGAGATGCACGAACAGGGATACTGAGCAGTAAACCGAATACAAGACTACAAGATGCGTTGGATAAGAATGTTCTTGTTGTAAAAGAAGATGGAAACGAAGTTAACATACGATTTAACAGTGCGGTTATGGCAGGTGCATTCAGAGGTGACACTGCGATCAACATCCAAGGATTTATGGTTCCACAAATAGGTAGGTTCAATAGGTTTCTATCGAACATCAATACCTCTTATAACCCTGCGTTTATCATACCAAACTTTGCTAGAGACTTGCAGACAGCCTTGGTAAATATAGATCAGTACGAGGGAGAGAACCTAAAGAAAACTGTATTCAAGAGAACTCTTCCGATGGCAAGGGGTGTCATGAGAGCCGTAAACAGAGACCCATCAAAGAGAGATACCACATCACCAGAGGCAAAAGCATACCTCGACTTTGTTGCAAACGGTGGTAAGAACGTAACCAACCAGATGACCACGTTAGAAGATCAGGCTAATGACATATCACGAATCATGGGGGAGATAGCCGAGGGTGGTCTTGTTGGTAATCTACAAAAAGTTAGAAACGGTTGGGTTGGCGATAAGACAGCAAGTATATTCAGCTATGTCGAGAACCTCAATACTGCGGCTGAGAACGGTGTTCGCGTTGCTACATATCAAACTTTGCTTGATACAGGTAAGTACAGCAAGGAGCAGGCAGCCTTGGCTGCTCGTAACATCACTGTGAACTTTGCAAAAGGCGGTGAACTCAAACAGCCATTTAACTCATTGTATCTCTTCTACAATGCTTCTCTCCAAGGATCGTTTGCATTACTACAGGCATTCTCAAAGTCTGCGAAAGTCAGGAGATTATGGATGGGTCTCCTGTTCTTAGGTATATCTCTAGATCAGCTAGGAGCGTTGTTCTCGGACGAGGACGAAGAGGGCATGAAGCAATACGACAAGATCACAGACTTCATGCATGAGCATACAATGATACTTCCAAACTTTGGCAATGTAGCAGAAGCAGTTACAGGCAAAGAGTTGGAAATGAAGACATTCATATCCATACCGCTACCTTACGGTGTCAACATGGCATACAATACAGGTCGTGCTGTAAGTAGAAGATTAAGAGGCGGTTATACAGGAGCGCAGGCGACCAGTACGATTATGTCCACATTTTTTGAGGCAGTTAATCCGTATGGCGGTATGGAGAGTTTCGATAACTTTGTGTTCCCAACAATACTTGATCCATACATGAGTTTAAAAAACAACATAGACTACGATAAGACACCAATATACAGAGAGGTTTCACAGTTTGCTGTAGGCACACCTGATAGTCAGGCGTATTGGAACAGTGCCTCTCCAAGTGCTGTTGGTGTTGCACAGTTCTTAAACAGAGCAACAGGTGGATCGACAGTGCGTAAAGGCTTAATAGATTGGTCACCAGATAGCATAGACTTCATCTTTGGTTATCTAACAGGTGGTGTGGGTGTATTTGTACAGAGGTCTGCTAACGCAGGATATCAGGTCGTGTCAGGCAACGTATTTAGAAGTTTTGAAGATGGATTAAGTTCACAAGAACTCAGAGAGGGCATAAGACAAACACCGTTTGTAAGAAGAGTTCTTTACTCCACATCAGAGCGAGAGGACACAGGTATGTTCATCGCTAAACGTAACGAAGTATTTATAGCAAGGAAAGAGTTGCAAGCCGCAGCACAGACAGGTGATCCAACAGAAATTCAAGCAGTGCGAGATAGATACAAAGACGAACTGAAAGTGTATGGCATCATACGAGCCATAAACTCCAAGAGACAAAAGCTTACAACAGCAAGAAATCAGCTTCTACGAGCAGACCTCAAAAGGCTAGGTATAGACGAGCAAGAGAGAGAACGAAGGTTAGAGATATTGGACAAGGCTATACAGAAACTTATTCAAAGAGGTAACGCTGTGATGAGAGATGTCGATATGTCTTACACTACAGAGTTAGGACTAACAGGATAAAGTTACATATAACTTTACTCGATATTGAGGTTGGTAAACAGAGGTGTCTCCTCCATAATTCTATTCTCAGCAATCTTTATGTAATCTTTATTTAATTCTATGATTGTTGCGTTTCTATTTAATCTATCTGCCACTAAGCCTGTGGTTCCTGATCCGCCAAAGGGGTCAAGCACATGACCATCTCTCGGACATCCTGCTTTTATACAGGGTTCTATTAGATCAGTAGGGAAGACAGCAAAATGTGCATCCTTATACGGTCTAGTGTTTACTGTCCAGACAGACCTTTTATTTCTAGTGTCATACATTTTATTATCGCCACCAAAATTATTCTGCTCATACCTGTTCGTTGAGCCACCTCTCATAACACCTTTGTATGTGGCTTCCTCTTGTATTGCCTCGTGATCAAAGTAGTAGTGAGATTTTTTGCTTAACAGGAATATATACTCGTGTGCTTTGGTGCATCGGTCTCTTACTGATTCGGGCATGGGGTTTGGCTTGTGCCATATTATATCTTGTCGTAGATACCAACCATCTTCTTGCAGAGCAAGTGCCACTCTCCACGGAATACCTATCAAATCTTTCTCTTTTAGACCCTCAAGCCTGTTTGCCCTGTTCGGACTTACATCTGGTTGGTCATGTTTGCCATTATGGAATGTTTGCTTAACATTTGCCCCATCCGCACGATAGTTGTGATAGGAGTCCCCCAAATTTAGCCATAGAGTGCCGTCCTCTTTCATCGTATGTCTTACTTCACGGAACACCTCTACAAGCCGTGTGACGTAATCCTGAGGGGTCAATTCTAAGCCAATTTGCGAATCTTGACGCTTTGCACCACAATTTGGGCATTCTTGTCGATAAATGGCATCTCCGACCACATCTCCGTGTTCATACATATTCGCATGACCTGTTGCTGTATCTTTGGATATCTTTGTTAGACGTTTGTGGGGGCAGTTAGGATCGCCCCCTACCCACGTTCCTGTGTTGTAGTCACGCAATCCATAGTATGGGGGTGAGGTGACAACAGTATTGAAGTGATCTCTGGGAAGTGTCTTTAGAACCTCAAGACAATCGCCTATTTTAATCGTTATCATTTTTTAGCTTCCAAGCTTTCTGTCGTAACTCTTTAAATTTAGCTTGTGCCATTTGATTGTGTTCTAAATCTTTTCTAGATTCTATATTAAGAAAACCTTTCAAAGCCTTAGAGCATTTATCCTCGCTATCTATATCATCTGTCATTAGATGGTAACTAGATTCCATGAGAAAGTGATTAGACTCTTCTATCTCATTCATCAATACTTCCCAGAACTCTGGTTCTTTGCATGACATGATAGCACTCTTTACAAGACGCTTACCCTCAAGTTCGGTCGGCTTGATGTCTACCTCTTCTTGATCGTTTATCCTAACCATAGCTACACCGTATCTAGTGCCTACACGATCTCTCAGCAAACCAACAGGTACGTCATCAGGATGAACGCAGAGAACTAAGTTGTATCCATTCTTATCTTTTCGTAACGCAACTTGTACAGCCTCAAAGTTGTACGCTAAATCTTTTATATTATCCATTGTCTGTTTCTCCTGATGGTAACGCTTTGATTGATGATACTTTCTTAACTTCATAATCAACGTGTTTCTTATTGTCGTATCGCCCTGTTGCATAAACTTCTTCTCGTGCTTTAGCAAACTCCTTGGCTTGTCGAGGGTCTATGGCTCTCACTCTTCGTGTTCGTCTGTAAGTCACTTCTACAATAACGTCATACGATATTGCTCTGAGGTAACTAGCTTTTCTTCGATCTAGTTTCATTATACTTTCTCCAATTTTTTTCTGCCCACTCGATAGGATCGACACCTTTGAATATCCACCATCTACGCTCGTTACCGTCATGGTGTATTTCCATGTGATGTGTATGGCATAAAGGCACTGTCCAGTTATCTCCCACCTTGAGGCTAACACCTCTGGGTTCAGCGTACATGATGTGATGAGCCTCGCTTGATTGTCCACATATCAAACAAGGCTCTTGCCGTACTAACCCAAGGTATTTGTTATCTCTAACTTTAGAGTTCAAAAGGATCATTGTTAGATGATCTCTGAGGCGGTGGTGACGATTGATTAGATCGTCTAGTATCAATGCTACCCTTTACAGATAGAAAAACCTCACCAGACTTTTTAGCCTCTCGCTTCCACGCACCTAAAGACATCTTTGGAAACAGAACACCCTCTTGCATCTGGGTGTATAAGTTCTCCACGACATCCCTCGTTACTTCTAACTGACCTGCGTAATCAGGTTGTGTGTCGGTTGTTTTGTTTTTGTTAGTAAACAATGAACCATTAGCGTATTTTTTTTGTTCCATAATTTTCTCCTATTTGGTTGCTTCAAGTGATTTACGTCTTTCATTAAAAGACACTCTGGTTTTTTGGAATAATTGCTCATCGCCCTGTTGCAATTTATATATAGCAAAACCCTCACCGATGTTTGCTCTCCAAAAATCTTGTACACTCTGTTCTGTTTTGCACAGGTCTAGCAAGCTGACCATCTTTTCTGAGATATCTTTTAGATGTGTGTATTCTTCTTTAGAAGTTTTACCATCTGGACTAGAAAGTTTCATATAACTTTTTGGAGTTACAGTGGTTGCATCACCATCATCATCCGTTTCTGGATCGCATTCAAGATTAAGCATGGCTTGTAAAAGATATCTACGCATATAGCTGATACCAGAGCCTATGGCTTGGCTACCTTTTTTGGTATCGTCAAGACAGCTAACTTTACTCTCAAGCATTTCACCTGATTCTAAATGTAACAGCCTACACACTAAGATGTTCTCTACTCTGTCATCAACAATGATAGCATCGGTGGTGAACGAGATATGCACACCGTTTTCTTCTAAGGGTTTTTTGCAAGCATCGAACACATCTTGTAGTGTGGAGTACTTGCTTTTAAATGCAGGGTTTGTACCAGACTTTTTAAGTTCTGAAAAACCTTTCGCTCTGGCATTTTCTATAGCCAAAAATATTTTTTTGTTTTCACTCATCATCTTCTCCAATCATCCTTTTAGTTTTAAAAAATCCCTCATACTGTGGATATCTGTGCATGAAGTATCGTGCATACATTGCAATGTAATCGTTACTAATCTTAAATGGGTTACCATACGTTACGACACTGGTCTCCCACCGTACACGGTTGATAATCATCCACGCTGACATCTTCTTGTGTCCTCTTCTTATTGCGTGGAACGTGAACTTGTCGAACAGTTCACAAACCTCTGGGTTTTTTAAATGCCATGACCACCAACTTGCTTTTAAATGTTGATATCTATTTCCCACGTTTACGTCCTTTGTTGTTAAATAGGTCTGGTTTAAGAAAACTCTTGCTCATATCCTCATGTATTTCTTTCATGATTTTTGCCTTACGCTTGCCTATCGCAGATAGTTTCTGACTTTTCTTTTGCTCTGCTGTAATAGGTTTTAACTTCATCGCATCCCAATCTATACGAATTTTATCGTCATCTTTACTCATGGCATTCCCTTTGGTTTTGGTAGAGGCAATCGAACCGTGATCTCATAGTTCTCCACCTCTACGCAGTTTGGTTTATGTACCCAAGGATCGTATAGCTGTCTCAGTTGTTGAGCCATTTCGATACAATCTTCCTTGTAACTAAACACCAACCTATGCATAGCGTGGTTGTCTTGCTGTATGTCTGGCAGTGTTATTAAGTGTAAGACAAAGTAAGAAACAGGACTCATGATGTAGCCTTTGTGACATCATTTACGATACGCTCACATACTTCCAAAATATCTATCCAGTGAGAGTTATCAGGTTTAACATGAACGTGCCTATCACCTGCATCCACATAATAATCGCTATCTTCATCCCACTCACCGTGTTCATTTATGTGAACTGGTGAATCACTCTCAACCCAGTAATCATGGTCTCTGTATTCAAGAGAAAGAAAGTCGTGCTTTCTAACAAGATACCTCGCTCGTCTTTGTGCTTTTTTACACCACTTTTGGGTATAATCTATTGCTTTTAAATCATCAAACACCTTTCTTCTTGTGTCTTCAAGCTTTGCTATTGAAGCGTCCAAATCGGCTAACTGTCTTTGAAGACTAGATACGTTTTGTCTTACTGAATTTCCATTTGAATAAAAAAATCCCATTTCTTTTCCTTTTATTTAGTGACTTTAGTGGCACTAGTATTGTTTTCCAGATCAAGTATTTCCATCTGCATATCACGCAATTTATCCATCTGGTCAGTATCTGGAATTTTAAACTTGATAGTAACCGCCTTATGATCGGTATACTGTCTCTCATCTACAGGTTGCCATCTGTCCAAAGGACATTGTTCAAGCCAGTTATAAAATTTTGTTTTGATGCTAAAATCTTTTTCACTCATTAGTAGTCTCCTTGTATTGTTGACAAAAATCTGCGACACCGCAGTAGTTCGATTTACACCGTGTGTACTCGCCCTTTCTAAATTCTATATCGTGATTTCTTTTGTGTGCGTCCAAAGCTAATTTGTCGGATAGATCGTAGACTAAGTTCTCCGCATCCTGCTTGTTGTTGAATACTCTGAATGCTTTCTTATTACCCTTTTTAATTACCGCCCACTTGTCCTCTTTTGCCCATCTCTCTTTATCGGAGCATGGAGTTAACTCGTCCTCTAGATCAAACATCTGACGAGCATCCTGATGGGCAGTAACTCTGTCGTTAACATATTTGATTCGGTCTTTCATAGACCACAAAGGTATGTCTATGTAAGCTACAGGGTGTTGTGGGTAGTCTGGTTTCAGCCTTGCCTGTGTCCTGTTCCAATCTCTCAGGATTGCACATATCTTAATGTTGGTCACTGGTTTCTGTTTGTGTACCTCAAGCAAATAAGCATACACGTTTAACTGATTTATCCACTCTTGCTTGTCAAACATCACAGACCAAACAGAAGTTACCTTGTAGTCGGTGATCACAAGATCATCGCCAAGTATTTCATATTGATCTATCGCACCTGATATCTTCCAACCTCTAACAGTGTCGTATAGTCTCTGTTCTTTAACTACGTTAGGAGTCTTTCCTGTTTCTAAAACCGAATGCACCGCAGTTCCAAACAGGGCGAATATCATATCCATAACATCCGTTGATGTTTCTTCTTGATGCTTTTCTCTAAGTAGTAAAACCTGTGGTGCGTCTATTAACTGAGTAACAGAAATGTCTGCATCACCCCTGCTGTATTTATCAGACCTCGCATAGTTCAAGAACGAGTCTGGTAGACCGTGTTTATTTGTAATCATTGTAATCTCGTGTTTTTCGTTTATTATGTTTTCTAAAGGTATACCTTAATGAAAAACAGCTTGTCAATAAAAAATCCGCAAAAGACAAATTTTAATGTCACTTTTACAGTGCTAGGTGAGCCTGCATCCAAAGCAAACCAAAGAAAACTTGTGAACATAAAGGGTAGAATAGTTCCGATAAAATCACAAAAAGCTTTGAATTATGTTAAGACCTTTCAACAACAAATCCCAAAACTAGAACCGCCAACTGAAGAATATGTCAGGGTGGAGATGATGATTTACTATGCCTCTCGGAGACCTGATCTGGACGAATCACTGATCCTCGATTGTATGCAGGATTATGTTTATTACAACGACAGGCAGGTGAAAGAGAAACATATCTATTGGGGTCTCGATAAAGAAAATCCACGAACAATCATTAGGGTTAGTGCCTATAACCCTGACCTAATTCCTGAGTACTTGACAAACATCTAACTCTGACAAATAATGTCCAATGTCAGAGTAGAGTGAATCATGGAACACGTTAGAATAAACGACATGGTTCTCAATTTAAGTAAGGGTCAACATAAAATACATTGTCCTGCCATTGAGTGCCGTGAGCGTAAGAAGAAAAACTTAAAAACATTATCCGTGAAAGTAGATCACGAGGGTGCGGTATACTATTGTCACCACTGTGATCTCAGAGGCTCCGAATTTTTTAAAACAGAAATGGAGATGAAACCCATGTCAGTGGTACAACCTTTAGATAAAAAATCATTAACAAACAATAGCTTACACTGGTTACAAGACAGAGGTATCAGTGAAAAAACTGCTAATAAGCTAGGATTACAAACTGTCACAAGTTACATAAACTCGGTTGGACACGACACCGAGTGCGTTACGTTTCCGTATACGAATCAGGGGCAGACTTATGCTTCTAAGATACGAGCGATAGAGGAGAAGGGATTTGCTTGCAGTGGATCACCACAAACATTTTTTAATATCGAAAACATAGACACCGACAAGCCTTTGATCATTGCAGAGGGAGAGATGGATGTATGTAGCTTTGTTGAGGCAGGGTGGGATAACTGTGTGAGTGTTCCAAACGGTGCTGTAATGAAAGTAGTAGACGGTGATATCGATCCACAATCAGATAACAAGTTTAGGTTTCTTTGGAACGCTAAAGATATTCTGGAAAGCGTAGAGAAGATAATTATAGCCACCGATAATGATTCGGCAGGCAAGGCAATGTCAGAGGAGATGGCAAGACGCATTGGTAGACACAAGTGCTATAGATTTAAGTATCCAGAGGGGTGCAAAGACGCTAACGATATACTAACCCAGAAAAGTTCCATAGAACTTTATGACCTTATAGACACTGCCGAGCCGTTCCCCGTGAGTGGTCTCTATGATGCAGATCACTTCTACAAGGACTTAGAAAAGCTTTACACAGAGGGTTTTGGAAAAGGGGAGTCCACAGGCTTCGGTATGGTTGACAACCTCTACACAATCGTTACAGGGCAACTGACGGTCGTTACAGGACATCCTAGTAGCGGTAAGTCAGAGTTCGTAGATCAGCTAATGGTAAATCTTGCAAAGAGCAAAGGTTGGAAGTTTGCAATCTGTAGTTTTGAAAATCAACCAAGCATACATCAGGCAAAGCTGATATCCAAAAATTGTGGTAAGCCTTTCTTTGAGGGTCTTAGTCCAAGGATGACACGAGAGGACTTGGAGAATGGTAAGAAGTTTATACAAAACCATTTTAGTTTTGTGCATCAAGCAGATGGGTCTTTGGCTACTCTTGATTCGTTATTAGATAGGTTAAGGATTGCGGTGCTTCGCTTCGGAGTAAAGGGATGTGTTATTGATCCGTACAATTACATTGCAAGACCGAGTGATATTAAAGAGACAGATTGGGTATCTGATATGCTGACAAAGCTTAGAGTGTTTGCTCAGAGTTATGATGTTCACCTATGGATGGTTGCTCATCCTACAAAGATGATGAGAGATGCATCAGGTAAAGTGCCTGTGCCAAAAGGATACGACATATCAGGTAGTGCATCATGGTTTAGTAAAGCTGATGTTGGTCTATCGGTACACAGACCTAATCCATCTGAATCAAATATCTCTGAGATACATTGTTGGAAGTGTAGATACTCATGGGTTGGTAGACAGGGAGAGACTTCACTGAACTACAATGCTGTTACATCTTCGTACAGTGAGACCAAACCAAAGGGAATATATGACGACTTTCTATTGGATGATGAACCTGATTTCTAGACAGGGTGTGTATCCTCCTTCTCTGTCACGAGAAGTTATATAGAACTTTTAGTTGGTCACGGTGGTCACGGTACTGATGATAAGTGCCACATCTAGTAGCCGAACTGCAACGAACCACAAAATATTGCAAGCCGTAATCCGTTGTGGGTAGGGATTTACTTGACAAAAATAAAACAACTACTTTATAAAGTGTGTGTGATTTTATGTTTTTCACTCTGACAAATAAGTCATACTTGGGTCTCTTCGGAGACCCTTTTTTTTGGGGGGGATTGTTGCGGCTCTGGGGCGTGACTGCGGCAGCGTAAGCCAGCAGAGCAGAAGTTATATAGAACTTTTCAGAACAGGATTTAAATAGCGATTTAATTCCTCAAAAAAAAAGACAAAAAAAAAGCCCCCAGACCACGAGGGTCTGAGGGCTAAGTTGGGAGGAAAGTGTCCTGCAAAAAAATGGGGATAGGCATTCTAGGATTATGTCGGAAACCCATCCCCAAGTTTCCCAATAGACAAGGGGAGTGAACCCTAGCAGGCAGTGTCTATTGGTGTTCGTATTACTAATTATATTTAGACCAATACTCATTCCAATGGAAGGAAATAGTTTGATCTATGTGATGATCGGAAAGGTCTAGGTCAAGCTTACGATTAAGATCAGTGGCAAAGGTCTTTAACTCTTCCTTGTCCTCTACCTTGGCTACCTTGTCGATAACTCCATCGTAAAACTCTTCCTGCTTTCCTATTAGTGTATCTTTATATCTAGTCATTGTTTAACTCCATCGTTAATCCCTCACCACTCAATTGCTCTTCCAATGCGTTCCAAGAAGTTTCTCGGCAATGGTCTATATTTGGATTCACCAGACCTAGGTTAGTATCATACTCGTGCATATCTAATGCCCAAATATTTACGATATGTTGCAAAGATTGTTCGTGATTAATAGGTAATTCATTATTAAAAGTAATCATTGTTTCACTCCTATATGATGCTTGATTGCATCCACAGGGAGACTATCGCTAGTCTCCCAAGGGATAAAATCATTTTTTATTTAGTGCATACTCATGCTCGATTGTACCCAACTCCGCATTGCCTACCATGCGTGGGGCGATCCACTTTTTAATAACTACACCGCCTTTGAGATGGTAGTGCCGAAAGTGTCCCCTGCGTAGATGCCTACGTTTGGGCGATCCACTACCTCTAAAAATTTTAGGATAGATGGTGATGCCCCTCGGCTTTGGCAGATCGATGCTGATCCGAGTAACCTCGTTGGTTGGCATTCGCCTGCCCCACATGATCCGAGGTGTACCCTTATCGACAGGCTTGTGCCTTACATGGTTTGGGTAGTTGATCAGTGCAATCAATGCCATGAGAAAACGAGTGTCTCCTGCATAGCTGTTAACTTGTTGCTGAACAACTCCCTGCATCTCCTTGCTCCAAGGAATTTTATCCAGAGCAAACCCAAAGGTGTTTGCCCATCCCAATGCCAAGTGATGAGAAAAACTATTGTGTTTCATCAGTGGATCATCGGCATACTTTTGCCTGTAGATACCGCCCAACAAAACCCAACCGAGTTCATGCTGATGACTCAGGAACTGTTCGTGGGTGCAGTGCGGTTCCATGTCGGTCAGGCTTGTGTGTGCATCACCGACCGCAACGTGTGCAACCGAACCTTTCCAAGTGTATGGACTACCGTACTCGATCATATGATCGTTAGCTAAGTGATAGTTACAAATCGGAAACACCACTTTGTTATTATCCAAAAAGATTTGGTCATAGGCATAGACGTTTTTATGCTTGACCTTGTGAATGTGGTAACCGATATGCTCGATTGGACTATCGTTTTCAAAGGGAACACCCAACCGCTTTGCCCACCTCTCGACCAACTCCATACGTTTTTTTTCATTCCACTCGATCCACATATTATCGACAGGCGGTATCGAGGTATCCAAGGCATCGAACAAATGCCGAGGCGGAACAAAAGAAGAGGCAACCGCGTGTTCAAGCAGATCATCGTCAACAAAAAACTTTGTTGAATTGATCAACTCGCCCTGAGTGTGTCGCTTTATGTACTCACTCTTTTTAGTTTTTTCGTAAACCGAGAGGCTACGTTTGGGATCAACTAAAGAACCAATTACTGTATTAATAAAATCATGCTCCATTGTTCACTCCATTTTTATTGTGCTTTCGCAGACCGTAAAGGTTTCGACAGGTAGCAACCCTTGTCTCATCAGTGCGATAGGGTTGGCAAAAGTTCTATATAACTTCTGCCAACCAATTAGAAAATTTAGTAGTCTGCTCCCCAGAAACCAATGAGCAACCCTGCAAAGTTTACCAGTGCAATGGTTGCCCAGTTAGTCAGGGCATCGATGTTTTCGGTAGCTGTAGCATCTACTATGCCCCAAGTGACGATGAAGAACAGGATCGATGAGATCACCAATACCTTATTGAAAAAACCTCTGTTCCAAAATTCAAACATTGCCACCTCCCATCTCGATAGAAAAAGCACACCAGATAAAGATCATCACCAGTATGCCCATGAATAAAAGTATCAAATTAAAAATATCGATAACGTGCATATTTTTAAGTTCATCAAGTATCTTTCGTAAAGTCATGCTACATCTCCTATCAAAGCTGATTTGATCATTGCGTCCTGTCTCCCATCGATAAGTCTCTGGGCATCGTATCGGTTGTTACCGAAACCAATAACAGGCTCACCGCTTGCGGTCTCCTTAACCATCATCCAAGCATTAGTCCAGACCCTGAAGTGATACCTCATGCCCCAGTAACGCTTTTCAGGTTTCTTCCATACAGGCTGATAGACCGTAGCACTGTAGACCTCGATACCCTGATCAGATAATTCCTGTAACTCCTTGGCATCGATATCGGTGCGTGGCTGTAGATCAAGGGTCATGGCAAGTCTGCCCTGATACTTGAAAGTATCTAACCCTCTCTGCATGATCTTTTTCTTCCAGAGGTAAGGAACTACAATTCGGATACGCTTGTAACTTTCGTCCAAAAGCTGACCGCCAGAGAGAAGTTGTATGCTCTCGTCTAGGTCTCTGGACTGGATCACAGGCTTGCCAGAGTAAGTACCATAACGATGCTCGATTGCAACTCCACCCTCTTTCTCTGCCTTTGGAAAGGCATTACGAAACACATTCTTAAATGCGTTCATACTTTCCCATGCCCTATCAAAAGGTATATTCTCAGGCACGAACTTTAAAGTGTTAGGCTTGTCCTCATCGACTTCATAGGCATCGCCTCGTGCTTTCTCTCGCATATCCTCAAACTCTCGCCTCATATCGGCAAAGGTATGGAGATAAGGTGGCAGTGTTCTCTCAGGGTATGAGAGTTGAGAGGCATCATAGAAACCATTATGTTGTGCATCTAAGATGTAGTCTCTAACGTGTTCTGGCTTTTCCGAGTAATCACTCTTGCCAGTTTTCCTGTAGTTCTCCGAGGTCAACCACTGGGAAACAGAGGTTGGCACTTTGTAGTGATCCAAGAGGAACTGCATATGCTCCCTGCGTATTGCAAGGTCTTGATTTATTTTAACTGTCATTTTTCACTCCTTTGTTTGTTATGACATTGTGATGCTAGGTGCATCTGGTTGCAGGCAAAAGTTCTATATAACTTTGCTTGCCTGCAACGGGTTGAACCTAGTCCTTAACGTGGATGGTCTCACCGAAAGGGGCATCGACCTCATACCCAGAGGTATTGATCCAAAGCACCTCACAAGGCGGTGCAGTGTCTGGGTAATCTCCTATGCCCATGTCAGTAAGGAACATCACCTTGGTATCCTCATCGATAAGGTGATTGTCTTCGAGGTACTGAAAGCAGGGTGTAACCGCAGTGCCACCGCATCGAGTACGCTCCAGAGATGTAATCTCCTCACCCTCTTGATAGTAGGCGATGTTCTCCTCATCGATGCTTGTGTCGAATGGGATCAGGGTCACACTGGTAGGCTTGCAAGTAAGAGATATCTCGTTCAACTCTGCAAGGGCAAGCTTGCGTTCTTCAGTGCGTACACTGCCACTCTGATCATCGAATATGATCAACTTGCCTACACCCTTGGTCTCCAGTACAGGATCGAGGATACCAGTAGTCCGATAGGTAACGATATCGAAAAACTCGTAAGTGTAATCGTCAGGCTGATCACCGCCATTCGCAAACCTGCGTAGCTTGTCTCGCCAATCAACCTTAGGTGTTAGCAACTCATCGATCAAACCCTTAACCGCACTGGGCAGATTGCCTGCTGTTCTCGGTGCGTTGAGGATCATCTGATCGATATCTGCCTCAAGAGTAGATAGGTCTGCCTCGGACATAACCGAACCGTCCTCATTGGTAGGCTCTAACATCTCGCCCCAAGGTTGAGGCTGTAGTCCAGAACCGCCCTGACCCTGACCGTCCTGCTCCTGCTTGTCCTCTTCCTCTTGCTGTTTGTTCAGGCGGTTGTAGATAACCTCTGCGGTCAAGCCTTTGAACTCAGGATCGAGCAAAGCACCATCAGGCAAACTCAAACCGCTTTTTGGATCATCGCTAATAATGTCATAGATGATCCAGTTAACCGCATGATCACAAGCTATATTCCAAAGCTTATGATTACGATTTCTCATACGCAAAACGTGCTTGAATAAAACGTGCAAAATCTCATGCAGTAAAACAGTGGCGGTCTCCTGTGGTGACAGGGAGTCGGTGAATGCCCTGTTCCAGTAAACCTTTATGCCATCGGTTGCCATCGTGGCTAAATCGTCACGTTCAACGATAGGCATTCTGGTGAGGCTCGTACCGAAAAAGGTATGTCTGAGCGTCAGGTGTACAGTGCCTTTCTTGATCTTAATATCGGCTGACCATGACGATGTATTAACTTGTAAATTCATTTTTCACTCCTAAAATTGTGGGGGGAAAGTTCCCCCCCAGATTAAACAATCAACTCTCTGCCAGAGTTTCTCACCCATTCTTTGTAGGCTTTGTTCTTGAGTAACTCAGGGTTACGTCTGATTGCGTCCTTGATGACAACTACACCCATTTCATCTTTGTTGATCTCCTTAAATCGAGAGATGTATTTGACGATGTTGTCAAAGTTTTTCTCGTTAGCCTTGGCGGAGATAGCACCACACAGGGCATAGAGTACATCCACTTTCTCAGGGATCGTTGCAGTGTCTGGATTGTTGATTAGCTTATCCAGATCGAGGAACTCAGGCACACTGCCGATCAACTTGAGAAAACCTATGAAATCGTTAGTAGCACTCTCGCCAACTGTGCCTGCTATTAATTTCATCAGGGTGACCTTGTTGAGACCTTTCACCTTTAGGATATGCCCCACCTTTTCCCATGATCTGGGAGTGTAGCAAACATCCTGCGTAGGATCGTTTAGGTAGTAGAAATTAGGTCTCGCTCTGAGGTAAGCACTGACCTTAAAATCTAGTCCGATCTTAGCAAAGTAGCCAAGTGTGTCCTCAAGATCAGGGGCGATTGGGATGTAAGTCAAAACATCCTTAACGTGCGATGGCAGTGCATTAACTCCTGCCTTGTCGGATAATCTGTTACCTGCACAGACAACCTGCCAACCCTCTGGCAATTCCCAATCTCCAATTCTTCGCTCAAGAATAAGAGGTCTGGCAACATTAAGAGTTGCAGTGATTGCTTGAGCCAACTCGTCCAGAAATAGAACTCCTTTCGTTTGACCCTCGGCAATCTTGCGTTCAATATTCTTAATGAATATCGGCTTGGTCTGGTTGGTCTCAGTGCCATCCTTGTTTGGTATCTTGTCACCGCCTACCTGAGTAGGATTAAAGGTTGCTAGGTGCAGTGGCTCCAAGCCTCTATCTGATCTGTCACAAGCCTGTCTGACCCCTGAACTCTTGCCAACTCCTGCACCACTGACAAGGTAGGGAACAACCCTAGCCTGATCGTTGGCTGTAGCAGGCAAGCTATCGTTATAGTCGAGTATTGAGATAAGGCTATCAACAGCCTCTGATATTTTCCATTCCATGATTTCACTCCTTTTTTATTGTTGATGGATGGTGATGCTATGTGCATCCCCAGAGGCGGTAAAAGTTATATGAAACTTTACCGCCCTAGGGGATAAACATTTACGATGCGTAGAGGTTGTTATTTAGATCGTCCTGCTGATCCTGATTAATGCTATCGAGGATTTTGTCCTCTGCCTGTTCGCACTCATCCAGTATCTGCTTTTCCTCTTTTTCTGCCTTGTCGATCTTCGCACCCTTTTTGTTGATCTTATTCTTAGCCGTTAGTCTGGCTTGGAATATCTTATCGAACTCCTTGTACTCGTCAGGTGATAGACCGCCTTTCCAACCGCTACCGTCCTTAGTGTGCCTGCCCAATATCTTATCCACTAGCAGACCTACTTTGCTTGTGTCCTCTCGGTTAGGATCACAGGTAGCAACTAGCTTTGCCTCAGAGGTGATATCTGCCTTGGCAAAAGCATCCTCGATCCAACCCTCAATATCGTTGTGACCTTTGGGCGGTAGCTGTTTGGTAGTCTTAAACCACTTGATAACGTGCTGAGTTTTCTCTGCTTTTTTCTTAACAAAGCTTGGTGAGTATCCGCAGTTATTAGCCAACTCGGTGCGTAGTTTAGTCATAACGTCAGGCTCGATCACGTTGCCTTTGTGGTCTAAAAACTTAGAGGCAAGCTTAGTGTAAATACCTACTTGAGCCGTATTGATCAGAGCAGAGTTGTCTTTGTTAGTTGCCCTAGCTTTACTGATCTCTTGAAAGTTACCTTTTAAGATTTGTGTATCGTCTTGATTTAAAATGTTTGTCATTGGTTCACTCCTATTTGACAGTTGATATTGCCCTGTAATTACAGGCGAGTCGAGCCTCAGTGAGGCTCTCATCGTTTGTAATTATTTTACAATTTTAAGTTTAAGGTTCATAGGATCGGTAGGCTTTGGCTCTGGCAAACCAAAGTCTTTATTGGTTAACTGGGTCTCGATCTTTTTGAAACCAATCATCGCAACCCTGTATGTGTCACCGTTTAAGATCATATGATCACCACTGGATGTTGATCGATGCCCCCACTCTTTTCCATCGATGACCTCAAGAGGCTCAACCACTTTCACAAAGTCGTTGTAGTCTCCATTCTTGCGACCGTCCTCAAACTCTTTTTTCTTGATCGACCAACTACCCTCAACGTTGTTTGTCCATCGATATGCATACTCCAGAGCCTCTATCGGATCGGTGTCTGTCGGAACTAAAACCGTTGCAACGAACTGATCTTTTTCATCCTCAAATCTTGCCTTGTGGATCACTTTAATTTCTGTCACTTCAATACCCATTTTTCACTCCTTGTTTTTGGTTATTGTTTCCCTGCTAATTACAGGGGAGTCGAGCCTCTCGGTGAGGCTCTCATCCTATGTAATTAATCTTTAATTAAATTTGTATCAAAACCCTGACAACCAACTCTATCGTATTCCTCTCGCTCCTCATCGTTTAGCAGTGCGTAAACCTGACGAGATAATGCGTTGTGCAGTGATCCAGATAAACCAGTTTTACCCTGATCTTCTCGATCTCGATAATTGACTATCCAACCTAAACCATTCTCTTTTAAATTATCGTTGTCGCAATCTCCATGATTGGCGGTGTGCATAATTCTTAATAAGCTTTCAACAAATGATTTTCTTGTTTTGATTGTTCTTTCAATATTCATATTTCACTCCTTTAATTCTGAAAGAGATGCAGGACCAATCTGCACCTCTCGCAAAATTAAGAGGGGCGATTTCTCGCCCCATCTAATTTGATGTCGAAATTCTTTAGCCTCTCTGGATGGTTGTCTCAGCATCCTTATTTCTGGCTAAAGTTTGTTTCTGTTCTGACACTCCGCTTTCTCATTATGGCTTTTGAGTTTTGTTTTAGGTGGGAGAGCTTTTCATCTAGTTGCCTGTTCGTGCCTTACACTCTTGGTCTCGTGGACTGGATCATTGGGTCATCAGGTTTTCTAGCTACCTACATTTTGGCTTGCGATGTCTGGGTCGTATGGGTCTCCTTGCGAATCACAGGGTGCATTATTGCCCCTGATGTGATCATTATAAGCATACTTCGATTTCTATGTCAAAGGGAGATTTTTACAGTGGTTACGAGGTGGCTATGCTGTACAAAGTTATAGCTAACTTTTCGGACCTTTTTTTCCCCTATATAATAGTGAATACCCATTATGCAGATGCAGAAAAACAGCCTAAAATGTTGACCTTAACGTCAACTTTTGTACCCTATTTGTTCCACTTTTTGAAAAGTTAAGTCATTGATTTTATTGACTTTTTTTTTCCATTCTGCAAGTGCGAATATCGCGAATAAGCGTCACTGAGTGGGTGTTAGCCGATTTTATGACCCAGAACACCTAAAAGTTCCCAATGCCTCTGTATGAGGCTTAAAACGATGTTTACCTTTTGTTCTTTTTGGTGCTATATTGAACTTTTAGAGCAAAGTTATATCTAACTTTTGGAGGCAAAAATGACCGATAAACGCAGACCAAAACTGAGGGTAGTGAAGGGAAAAACCGCGACCGCGTCCACTGCTACGCAGGCAAAAAGACTAACTCAGAAACAAGAGAAATTCCTAAACCTAGTATTAGGATATGATTGTAAACCAAGGACACTGACTGATGCATACAGGGAAACCTATAAAAGCAATATGACCGACCAGAACACCAGAACAGAGGCTTACAGGCTATATAAGACTTTTGAAACCGATCCCCTATTAATCCCCCATTTAAATTCAAAGCAGGCAGAATTATCGGATCGTAATCGCACGAGAGATCGGAACCTGAAGGACGAAATATTACAGGGGATTTATCAGGAGGCTAATGATTTCCAGAATGGTTCACCGACCTCCAGAGTCAGATCGTGGGAATTACTGGGCAGAACTATTCCTAATCTTTTTAATTCTAATATCACCATCGAGGAATCTAAAAGCTCTGAGGATATAAAAGAGGAACTGGAGAAAAAGCTGAAGACACTTTTATCTGATTGACCCCACCTACCCCCACCCACCCTCTGATAAGCACACGCTAGACATGACTATGTATAATATTCTACACATACAATACTATGGATTTCTTAAAACGGTTCAAAGTGAATGAGTGGGTACTCTTTTCTATCTTATTTTCGTATATTATGGAGAGGCTCATAGAAGGTGATACAGAGGGCTTAATGGTTTGGTGGTACTTTGTGATGTATTTAGGTTCTCTGCCTACTGAATAAAGCTTATTTGCTCGCTATGAGGCTATCTAGCTTCTGTTCTAGTCTTAGTAGATGCTCAACAACTCTTTCGATGTCTTCTCGGTGGTCGTTCTTGTGGACATACTGTTCACGAGTTTTGTTCAAAAGTATTTGAATACGTTTTAGTTCGTCACTTTGGGATTTGATATAATATGCCAGTGGTGCTATAACTAAAGTTATGATTATATTCCACAATGTTGGTACATCAAGTTCCATAGGTATACCTTAAATTCTTTAATATTTTTAGATATACCTTAAAAGGTAAACCTATTATACAGGTATACCTATAAGAGAGAGGGAAGTAAAGTATAAAATGAGTGAATATAGAAAATACCATTCATCGACTAAGATGAAAAAAGAACGTGCTTTACGAAATAAGAACCGAAGAGCGGCGATTAGAAAAGGAAAAGTAAAGAAAGGTGACAATAAACAGATTGATCATCGTGATGGTAATCCTAGGAATAACAGGAAAAGCAATCTGAGAGTTATATCCGCAAGACGAAACAGAAAAAAACAGTGAACATTCAAGCAAAAGATATCAAAAAGAAAATAGGTAGTCTCCCTATAGAGGAGCAAAAAGAAATATTAGCTCTGTTAGAGCAATATGAAAAAGTTAAATCAAAAGAATCAGCACAGTCACACTTCCTTCCCTTTGTTAAAATGATGTGGAGTGGGTTTATAGGAGGACCCCACCACGACATCATGGCGGAATCTTTTGAAAGAGTAGCAAGAGGTGAGCTAAAAAGATTAATTATCAATATGCCACCCCGTCATACCAAGTCAGAATTTGCATCATACTTGTTTCCTGCTTGGTTCTTGGGGCAGTATCCTGAAAAGAAGGTGATCCAAACAGCCCACACAGCCGAACTAGCCGTTGGATTTGGCAGAAAAGTCAGAAACCTTATACAATCCCCAGACTATCAGGATGTGTTTCAGGGCATAGACCTGTCCACAGACAGTAAAGCCGCAGGAAGATGGAATACAAACAAGGGTGGAGACTACTTTGCTATCGGTGTTGGTGGGGCAGTAACAGGAAAAGGTGCGGATGTACTGATAATTGATGACCCACACTCGGAACAGGACGCACAGGCAGGGCAGTACAACCCAGAAGTCTTTGATAAAGTGTACGAATGGTACACATCAGGTCCTCGTCAGCGTCTACAGCCAGGCGGAGCTATCATTGTAGTGATGACACGATGGGCAAAACGTGATCTTACAGGTCAGATTATCAAAAGTATGTCCGAAAGAGAGGGTGCAGACGAGTGGGAGGTCATACAACTGCCTGCAATCATGCCATCAGGCAACCCTTTGTGGGAAGCTTTCTGGAAATTAGAAGAATTAGAGAGTTTAAAAGCAGAATTACCTGCTTCTAAGTGGAATGCACAGTATCAACAAGACCCCACCTCCGAGGAAGGGGCGTTAATCAAGCGTGAATGGTGGAAAGAATGGACAGAACACGAGTTACCACCCTGTGAATGCATAATTCAGTCGTGGGATACAGCTTTTTTAAAGACACAACGCAGTGACTACAGTGCCTGCACCACTTGGGGGGTATTTTACCATAATAATGATGCTGATCAGCAAAGACCAAACCTGATTCTGCTTGATTCTTTCAAAGATAAGCTTGAATTTCCTGAACTTAAACGTGCAGCTTACGATAAATACTGGGAATTTGAGCCAGATCAGATGATTGTAGAAGCAAAAGCGTCTGGTGCGCCTTTGGTGTTTGAACTTAGAGCTATGGGAATACCTGTAACAGAGTTTACCCCCACTAGGGGTAACGATAAGATAGCAAGAGTTAATGCAGTAACTGATCTTTTCTCTAGTGGCAGTATATGGTATTATGAATCACGATGGGCAGATGAGTTAATAGAAGAGTGTGCCTCATTTCCCACAGGCGATCATGATGATTTAGTTGACAGTACTACACAGGCACTGTTAAGATTTCGTCAAGGCGGATGGGTTCGTGCTGAAAGAGATGATTGGGATGACGAGCCTAAATACAGGAGACCAGTTGAATACTACTAAGGAGCAGTCATGGCAAGCACAGCAGAGAGACAAAAGCGATTAGAAGAAATGAGAGCGAGAGCAAAGGAAAAAGACGCTACGAAAGATCGTGCGCCTTTTGCTCCCAAGAAAAACGCTCCTGTTTCACCAGGTTCTAAAGTTAGAGCCGAAAATAAAACAACACCAAAACAATCAGGTCTTAGCAAAAGACTACAAGGTGATTCTAAACCATCACCAGGTTCTAAGGTACGAACCGAACCTAAGATGGGAAAGACAGGTAAGTCAGGAACAATGCCAAAGGTTATGAGAGGTGGAACAGCAGATGCTGCCACTAAGAAAGACCCACTAGCAGGTAAGCCTAGAAGTATAGGTGCTGCCAAAAAAGCAGGAGAAAAATACTTTTTTGACAAACAGGGAGTTAAAAAGTTAGCTGTAACTTCTGCTGAACTAAACAAGTACATGAAAGAAAAAGGTATAACATCTACAGCAAAAGGATTGAGAAGCTATGCAAATACCTTTGCCCCTAAGAAAGTAACCAAAGCCGAAGCAGAGAAGTTTAAGAAGAAACGTGGTGGCGGTGTAATGAAGAAGAAAAGCTACGCAGGTGGTGGAGCCATGAAGAAAAAAGGTATGGCTGCAGGCGGTAGAACCACCATGAAAAAACAAATGATGCGTGGCGGTGGCATGACAGGCATGAAGAAGAAGATGTATGCAGGTGGTGGTAAAATGAAAAAGGGATACGCTATCGGAGGTGCTATGAAGAAGAAGGGCATGAAGAAAGGCGGTAAAACCATGAAGATGAGAGGTGGAGGTCTAGCCACTAGAGGCACTAACTTCACAATTAGATAATGGCTGTTGATAAAACTCTAGAACCCTTTGAGGTGCAAGCCGAGGGAAACCCTGAAGAGTCTCAAATCAAAGTTGAGATTGTCAATCCAGATGCTGTAGCGGTTGAAACAGATGATGGCGGTGTAGTCGTTGACTTTGAAGGTAGCATGACAGAAGACCTCATAGGTCCTGAACACAATGGAAATCTGGCAGAGTTTTTGGAGGAGTCAGATTTAGATGAGATGGGTTCGGAGTTAGTCAGTGATTTTGAATCAGACAGAACATCTAGAAAAGAATGGTCAAGGTCTTATGTGAAGGGTCTTGATTTGCTTGGCATGAAGATAGAAGAACGAACCCAACCTTGGGAAGGAGCTTCAGGAGTTTTTCATCCCTTACTCTCTGAGGCAATCGTCAGGTTTCAGGCGCAGGCTATGGGTGAGATATTTCCTGCGTCAGGACCTGTACGAACTAAAATAGTTGGCAAACAAACAAAAGAAAAGAATGCACAGGCAAAGCGTGTAGAGCATGAGATGAACTATATGCTAACCGAGGAGATGACAGAGTATCGTGATGAAATGGAACAGATGCTCTTTCGTTTACCATTAGCAGGCTCTGCTTTCAAGAAGGTGTATTACGATCCTATAATGGAAAGACCCTGCTCTATGTTTGTTCCTGCGGAAGACTTTGTAGTTTCATACGGAGCTTCTGATCTAATGTCCTGCTCTCGTTACACTCATGTAATGAAGAAAACAGAGAACCAAGTAAAAGAATTGATGGTCAGTGGATTTTATAGAGATATCGATCTTCCAGAACCCACCGTGGATGAGAGCGATATACAGGATAAATATGATGAAATGGAAGGAAATGAATCAGTTTATGAAGAGGATGATAGGTATACAATATTAGAGATGCACGTTGATATTGAGTTGCCAGAGCCGTTTCAAGACAAAGACGGATTAGCCAGACCGTATGTGGTAACCATAGATAAGTCATCGAGAACAATTTTATCCATAAGAAGGAACTGGTATGAAACTGATCCAAAGAAGATTAAAAGACAGCATTTTATTCATTATAGATATCTTCCTAGCCTTGGCTTTTATGGTACAGGACTTATTCATCTTATTGGTGGGTTGGCTAAATCGGCTACGTCCATACTGCGTCAGCTTATTGATGCAGGTACTTTATCGAATCTACCTGCTGGTCTTAAAGCTCGTGGTCTCCGCATTAAAGGGGATGACTCGCCTCTTATGCCTGGTGAGTTCCGAGATGTCGACGTGCCTGGCGGTGCGATACGAGATTCCATTACGTTTATACCTTATAAAGAACCATCCTCAGTGCTTTACCAGTTATTGGGAAATATTGTCGAAGAGGGAAGACGAATTGGGTCGATAGCTGATGTTCAAGTAGGAAACATGAATCCAAACGCACCAGTTGGTACAACACTAGCGTTATTAGAAAGGTCAATGAAGGTAATGTCTGGTGTGCAAGCGAGACTACACGCTTCTCTCAAAAAGGAATTACGCATACTAGCAAAGTGCATACACGACTTCATGCCCTCCGATTATGTTTACGAAACAGAGGGAGAGTTTTCTAGAACAAAAGATTTTGATGGCAGAGTTGATGTCATTCCAGTATCTGATCCTAATGCGTCAACAATGGCACAGAGGGTGACACAATATCAATCTGCCTTGCAGTTAGCTCAACAAGCCCCACAGTTGTATGATATGGGTAAGCTACACAGGCAGATGCTAGAGGTGTTGGGTATACAAGATGCGTCCAGTATTATAAAACTTCCAGATGATTTGACACCAAAAGACCCTGTAACAGAAAACATGGCTATATTAAAACAGGAGCCTGTCAAAGCGTTTAAGTATCAGGATCACGAAGCACACATAGCAGTGCATACGGCAGCGATGCAAGACCCAAAGATGCAACAGATTATAGGGCAGTCACCGTTTGCATCAGCGATACAAAACGCCATATCAGCACATATTACCGAACACGTTGCATTCCAGTACAGAAAAGAAATAGAGATGCAGATGGGTGTGCCTATGCCAGATGAAGACAAGCCTTTGCCAGAAGATGTAGAAGAACAGTTATCAAAGGTTACAGCCGATGCTGCAGCTAAAGTGTTACAGAAGAGTAATGCAGAAATAGCACAACAAGAAGCTATGCAGAAGTCTCAAGACCCATTAACAATCATGCAACAAAAAGAAATGGCTCTAAAAGAGGCTGAATTTGCACATAAAAAAGAAATGGATTTAGCTAAACTAGAGGTAGAAACAAAAGCAAAACAAAAAGATCAAGAGATAGAGGTAGCAAAAGTAGCAACAAAAGCTATCACAGATGAGGTTAAATCTAAGAGAGAAGAGAGAAAACAAGGTCTTCAAGAAGGGATAGATTTAGCTAGAGAGTTGCTAGATGACCAGTGAGAGCATCTACGCACCCCTTTTAAAAAAGATATTAGATTACAAAGAAAGCATCAAAGATCATATGTCAACAGGTGGTGCTAAGTCTATGGAAGAGTATAATTTATTAGTGGGAGAGTATAAGTGTCTAGAAAAAATACAAGAAGATATACTTGACATAGAACAAAGATTTATTAATGATTAAAAAAAGTTACATATAACTTTTCGTTTTTAACGCAAGGAACTGTGATCCTTAATCACTGCATGAGGTAAAAATGTATCAAGCTGTAAAGACGGAAGAGGACCCAAAGGTCGCTTCCAAGATGCCCGAACCAAAGGGCTACAAACTCTTAATATCCCCAGTAGAAGTAAACGAGAAAACTGAAGGTGGCGTGTATATGCCAGATGCATTGAGAGATGCTGAAGGTATAGCGTCAATCATAGGTTTTGTCGTTAGTATGGGTCCTGATGCTTATCAAGATAAAGAGAAGTTTCCCCACGGACCTTACTGTAAAAAGGGTGACTTTGTTATCTTTAGATCATACTCAGGCACTCGATTTAAAATTCACACACAAGAGTTTAGATTAATTAACGATGACACGGTTGAAGCCGTTGTTGATGACCCAAGAGGATACAAGAGAATATGAACGATACAGCAGAAAAGTTAGAAGAGAACATCCAAGACAGCAATCAAGCAGTTGAAACAGATGATTATGAAGTTGAGATAGTGGACGACAGACCAGAAGAGGATCGAGTCACTAAAAGAAACGAATCAGCAGAAAAAAAAGATGTAGATGATTCTGATGATGAGGCAAAAACATATAGTCAGAACGCACAGAAAAGAATATCTCAACTAAAATACGAATATCATGAAGAGCGTAGAGCAAAGGAAGAAGCTAAAAGACTTGAGAAGGAAGCTATACATTACGCTGAAAAGTTAAAGAAAGATAATGAAATTCTTAGAAAAACTCTAGCTGATGGCGAGACAATGCTAATGGATCAAGCGAAAGGCAGGGTTGATGCACAACTAGATAAAGCTAAAAAAGACTACAAAGAAGCTTATGAATCAGGTGATACCGACAAACTTATGGAGGCTCAAGACGCTTTAACAAAGCTACAAGTTGAAAAATCAAAGGTAGAAGATTATAAGCCAGAACCTGTACAAACGGAGCCACCTGCACCACAAAAACAAGAAAAACCAGTTATATCCAGTAGGGGTATAGAGTGGCAGAAAAACAACGAATGGTTCGATAAAGACATGAGAATGACAGGTTATGCTTTAGGTATACACGAAGAGTTGAAGCAAAAAGGTATTGTGCCAGACAGCGAACAGTATTATAAAGAGATAGATGAGGAAATGCGTAAAGTGTTTCCAGAGAAATTTGAGACTGAGCAGGAAGCACCTCAGTTACAAAATGGAACCGTGGTAGCCCCCGTTGAAAGAAGCGGAAAAAAATCACGCACAGTGCGTCTAACAAGAACCCAAGTGGCACTCGCAAAGCGACTTGGTCTCAGTCCAGAGCAATATGCAGCGCAGTTAATGAAGGAACAGCAAGATGGCTAATAGAGAATCCAGAGACACGCAAAATCGTGAAACGCAGACTCGCACAAAGAAGTGGGAAAGACCCACACTTTTGCCAACTCCTACTCCAAGGGAAGGTGTTGAATTCCGTTGGATAAGAACAGCAGTCATGGGTCAATCTGATACTCCAAACGTATCTGCAAAATTTCGTGAAGGATGGACTCCTGTTTTAGCCAAAGACCACCCAGAGTTGCAAGTAATGACGGACATCGACTCTAAGTGGGGTGAAAATATCGAGGTTGGTGGGTTACTTTTATGTAGCAACGCAACTGAAACCGTTCAAAGCCGTAAGGAATATCACAAAGAGCAGTCACAACGACAGATTGAGAGTGTTGATAATTCTTATATGAAAACTAATGATCCACGGATGCCCGTTCTGAGACCAGAGCGAAGCACCCGTACAACTTAATGGAGGTAGACATATGTCTAGCACATCTGCTCCTTTTGGTTTGCGACCCGTAGGAACTTTGGGAGGCGAATACACTGGTGGTTTTCGTCAATACCCAATCCTATCCTCGTATTCCACAAGGATTTGTATGGGAGATGTCGTCAAGTTAGTTGACGGTGGCTCCACAACCACCATCGAGAAAGATACAGGCACAAGCTCCGCTACGCCAATCGGTATTTTTCTAGGATGTCGTTTCATCGATGTAAGCACCAGTCAGCTTACATTTTCACAACAATGGTCTGGCGCAGCTCATACCGAGGGTATGGCTTACGTTGCTGATGATCCAAACATTCTTTTTGCTATACAAGCAGATGGAACAGTAAATGATGATGATTTAGGGGCTAACGTAGAGTTAGAACAAACAGCATCAAGTGCTACGTTTGGTATCTCTCGTGTTAGTCTTGACATTAGCACGACAGCTACAACAGCTTCACTCCCTGTGAGGATAGTAGATTTTCTCGGAGGTCACGATGGTGACGAAAGAGGAACAAGCTTTCCAATCATGGTCTGTAAGTTTAACACAGGTCATCAATTAGGTGTCGGTGTCGTATCAGGCGCAGCACCAGGAGGAGGCTAATCATGGCGGTTATGAGTAGAGCAAATCTCTTAAAAGAGTTACTACCAGGTCTAAACGCACTGTTTGGATTGGAGTATGACGGCTATGAGAATGAACACGCTGAGATTTACGAAACCGAAAACTCCGACAGAAGTTTTGAGGAGGAAGTAAAGCTCTCAGGGTTCGGTGCAGCACCTGTTAAGCAGGAAGGTGCATCCATCTCCTACGACTCAGCACAAGAGTCATTCACTGCTCGTTTTAACCACGAGACAGTGGCTATGGGTTTCTCTATTACAGAGGAAGCTATGGAAGACAATTTGTATGACAGCTTATCTGCACGTTATACAAAGGCTCTTGCTAGAGCGATGGCTTACACAAAACAAACAAAAGCAGCGTCACTTCTGAACACTGGTTTTGATACATTCACCTCTGGTGATGGAGCGTTTCTATTTAGTGCCTCCCACGGTACTGTGGCAGGTGGTAACAACAGAAACCAACCATCAACAGCGGCTGACCTCAACGAAACATCTCTTGAGCAGGCAGTGATTGACATTGCAGCTTTCGTGGATGAGAGAGGTCTATTGATTGCAGCGAAACCTAGGAAGCTGATTGTTCCTCCTGCATTGATGTTTACAGCAACCAGATTGTTGCAAACAGATATGAGAGTAGGAACTTCTGATAATGACATTAACGCTATCAAGTCTAATGGGTCTATCCCAGAGGGCTATAGAGTTAATCATTATCTAACAGATAGCGATGCTTTCTTTATAATCACAGATGTTCCAAACGGAATGAAGCATTTCGTTAGAACTCCTATGGCTACTGGCATGGACGGTGATTTCAATACTGGAAACGTAAGATACAAAGCGAGAGAGAGATACTCTTTCGGTGTATCTGATCCACTTGGAATCTATGGTTCAACAGGAGCCGCTTAACTAGCTAACATGGGGGGCAGTAGTTCATGGCTGCCCCTCATCCACATACCTTGACAGCGTAAGCTGACATTTGCCAAGACAAGGAGATTAATATGGGCAATTCAACATTTTCAGGACCAGTTAGGTCAAAAGGGGGCTTTACATCAATAGCCACCGCATCAGGAACGGGAACAGAAACCACACAGATGTCTATATCATCTGCTGGTTTTACATCTCTTGACGCAAACACAATGGCTACCGAAGCAGGTACAGGTATCACAGGTGGTACAGGTACTATTTACAGAAGCTCTGTAATTAGAGAAGGTGGTATTATCAGGACAAGTATCTTGATTGATCTTACAGGTCTACGATCTACAGCTAGTGGTGATATCATTGGTGTAGACGGAACATCAAACGTATGTCACATTGGTCAAATTACAGCAGCCAGAAACGGAACTATCCTAGCAGGTAGAATGACTTGCTTTGAAGCTCCTACTGGTGGTGATCCAGATATCAACGTACACTCAGCTACGGAAGGTACAGGTGTGGAAGATGGTGCGATCAGTAGTTTAACCGAAACATTATTGGTAAACGCAGGAGATGCCACACTAGGTAGTGTTGTTATATTTACAGCAGTTCCAGCAGCCGATGAGTTTCTATACTTGACATTAGGTGATACAACCAACGCAGACTACACAGCAGGAAAGTTACTTATAGAACTGTTTGGCTACGAAGCGTAATTAGGGGGATAACATGGCTGATGCAGTAACATCACAAACCCTTTTTGATGGCGACAAACACGTTGTTATGAAATTTACAAACATTTCTGACGGTACAGGTGAGTCTGCTGTAAAGAAGGTTGATGTCAGTGCATTGGAATCAGATATATATGGCAATACTTGTAGTAGTGTTGCCATAGAGAAAATCTGGTGGCAGTGCATAGGCATGAAGGTTCGGTTGTTTTTCGATGCAAGTTCTGACAAGTTCATAATAGAGTTAGGTGAAAATCAGAGTGGGTATCACGACTATAGTGAGTTTGGTGGTATATCTAATAACGCAGGGTCTGGAAAGACAGGTGATATTGATTTTACCACTGTGGGTCACTCTAGTGCTGATACATATACCATCATTCTGAAGATGCGAAAAACATACTAAATTGTTTGACCCAGTAACTATCTCTGCCGCTGTTGCTACAGCGAGTACGGCATTTAATGGAATTAAGAGAGCTTTTGCCGCAGGTAAAGACTTAGAATCCATGTCGCAAGACCTATCCAGATGGATGGGTGCTGTTAGTGATGTGGATGCAGCGCACAAGTCGGCAAAAAATCCTACAATGTTTCGTAAAGTCTTCAGTGGCGGTACGATAGAACAAGAAGCAATAGAAGCGTTCACAGCAAAAAAGAAACTAGAAGAGCAAAGGTACGAGCTTAAACAGTTTCTAATGTTCACTCACGGATCAAAAGCATGGGATGAGCTATTGGCTATGGAAGGTCAAATAAGAAAAAGACGACAGAAAGAAATATATGATAGGAAGATATTTAGAGAAAAAGTTATTTCTTGGGTTGTTATATCAATCGTTGTTAGTATTGGGTGTGCTATTCTTGTTGGTTTTATCTATACCCTCATGGGGTTTGACAGAGGATGGTGGGTATCATAGCAGAGACAAATGTGTCAGAAAAGAAGGTGGACAAGAAACCTTTGAGTGGATTTGTGTCCGTGGCAAAGTCATATATGTAGCGCAGTCAGATAACATTAAGAACTGTTATACTTGTTTTCTAAAGAAGTTTAGTGATTGGACTTGGGAGCAAGAAATAAGAAAGGGTATAAGAGAAGACCCTAAATACATAACCTGCCGTAGATACAAAAGAAGAAAAGCAAAGAATGGTCAAGAGGTTTGTTTATACAAAGGTGCTAACGATACTTACAGTTTAGTGGTTGAAGGTCAGTGTCCTATAGAATATCAATGTAAGTATGAGCCAGGCGGAACAGAACCGAACATAGATAGTGTGGTAGATTCATTAAATGATAGCTTCAAATGAAGACACTAGTGTTTATTCTTGTAATCCTTGAGGGTACACAAATTTATGATCAATCCTTGCAATACGGAAGCATTGATAAATGCAACTGGTATGCTAATAAAATAAACTTTTACAACGAAAGACAAACAAGAAATACATACTCAGCATACTGTAAGCCATTAGTTATTGAAAAGAACAAAGACTAGTGTATAATTTTAAAAAAAGTTATATAGAACTTTTGGAGGAAAAATGGCAGTTGTAACACCAGACCTACCAGAAATATTTGAAGAGGCTTTTGAAAGAGCAGGTCTTGAAATGCGTTCTGGATATGATCTGAAGACAGCCAGAAGAAGTCTAAACATACTAACATTAGAATGGCAGAATAGAGGTATAAATCTATTCACTATAGAGTCTGGTACATTATCTTTATCGGCAGGAACAGCCACATATACCATGCCCTCTGATACTATAGATTTGATAGAACATACTATTAGAACAGGTTCAGGAACATCACAGCTAGACACAAACGTAACAAGAATAAGTGTGTCTACATATGCACAAAAATCTAATAAAAACACTCAAGCAAAACCAAATCAAATATTTGTGCAGAGATTAGCAGGATCAACAACAGTTACATTACATCCAGTGCCAGATACAACATACACGTTGGCATACTTTAGATTAAAAGGAATAGATAGCATATCGTCTGGCATAACAGGAACAACAACAAACTTTGTGCCACCAAGATTTGTTCCATGTTTAGTGTCGGGTCTGGCTTATTACATAGCCATGAAAAGACCAGAGGTAGCAGGTAGAGTGCAAGCACTAAAGCAAGAATACGAGTTTCAATTTGAATTAGCGGCAGGCGAGGATGCAGAAACAGCTTCAATCAAGTTTGTTCCTCACAATACATTTTTTGTAGGTTAATATGGGTAAAGCAACAGGAAAGTACGCATTCGGAATATGCGATAGAACTGGATTCAGATATCCTATAAACGAACTAGTGTATGAGTTTGATAACGGAAAAAGAACTGGTCTTCGTGTAGGCAGAGATGTAGCTGACAGAGACCACCCACAAAATTTCATCGGCAGAATAAAAACCGATGATCCACAATCATTAAGAGATGCCAGACCAGATAGAACAGAGCCTTTTCTACAGCAAGTAGGTGTTGCTCGTTTTGATGACTTTGATGCAAAGATAGACCCAATATTTGCACAGGTTGGTACAGTATCGATAACAACAAGTTAAATGGCATATTTACAAAGCAATATACCGCACTTTAAGTGTTGGGTTAGAAGAGAATATACACACAATCATCAAAAGTATCATGGTGAGTTTTTACACGCTATGGCAATAGCTGTAACGTGTATGCCAAATAGATGTCTTAGTTTTCAGATTATATTTACGGGATGTGAGTCAGATGATACTGACGATCCAAATGTGCATGGTGGAGCTATGTGGGCTAGGATGCCAATTACAGCATTAGTAGCAGATACTCCAGTTGAAGATTGGGCTACGCCCATGCCTGTTCACTTCGCACAGCCGTGGGATTGTTCCTCCCGAACCCATGCTGTGTATGTTTTAGACAGGGCAACACCATGCCCTTGGATGGCAAAGATAGGCGGAGAGTTCTATCCTGCTAAATATTATTTTACTGTGGACTATACGGATAGTGAGATAGCTGACGATCCTGCACAACACAAACAAAGTCATGTTTTAGAATTGTTAGATGCAGGAGAGTGGACAGGAAATATAGTAGCCTTACCCAATAACAGGGTAAGAGTTACACATCCTGCTTGGTTTGAAACAGGTCAGGGTGCGCCTGACTTTCTTCCATCACAGCACATCCACTATTCAAAGTCAGATTTAGATTATGTCTTGGATGTTAACCAGATTTTTGATAATCTATACGCAGATAAAAAGAGCAGAAAATGAATTATACAGAATTAACAAATGCGATCAAGGAATATACAGATAACGCAGAGACTACTTTTGTTAATAATATTCCTAACTTCGTCAGACAAACGGAAGAAAGAATATACCGATCTATTCTTATCCCAGAACTCAGAAAAAACGTAACAACATCGCTTTCTACAAGTAACAGGTTCTTAGCAAAGCCAACAGATTTTCTGGCTGTATTTTCTATTGCGGTTGTGGATGGTAGTAGCAATTATTCTTTCTTACTCCCAAAAGATGTAAACTTTATACGAGAGGCGTATCCTGCAACAGGAACGACAGGTCTTCCTGTATACTACTCTCAGTTTGATGGGGATAACTTTTTACTAGCTCCAACGCCTGACTCGACATATACAGTGCAACTTCACTATTACTATGATCCACCGTCCATAGTTACATCATCTACTTCATGGTTAGGAGATAATGCAGAGTCGGCTTTATTGTATGGGTCTTTGTTAGAAGCATATTCGTTTATGAAAGGAGAACCTGACATAGTGGGTTTTTGCAAAACAAGATATGAAGAAGCTTTAGCGTCATTACAGCAGTTAGCTGATGGCAGAAACAAAAGAGATAGTTATAGAAACGGTGAACCAAGGATAATGTAATGTTAATGGAACTACCCAAAACACCCATAGTAAACGTACACACAACAGAGAACAGAGGCTTTACACCAGAAGAGATAGCCAAGAGATGTTCTGACAAAATAGTAGAGGTAAGTGATACAGCCACACCAGAGATAAGAGAACAGGCAAGAGCGTTTAAGGAACACTTGGAAAAAGTTATAGCGTTTTACATGAAAGAAGCTATAAAATCAGACAGAACAACTATTTACAACGCTATCAAAGATGCAGGTCAAGAACAGCTTGCTGAACACATAAGGAGACTATAATGAGTATATCACAGGCAATGTGTACGTCTTTTAAAAAAGAACTATTAGAGGGAAAGCACAACTTTCTAAATAGTGGAGGTAATACTTTTAAGTTAGCCTTGTACACATCAAGTGCGAGTTTAGACGCATCCACCACACAGTATACAACAAGTAATGAAGTATCAGGAACAAACTACACAGCAAAGGGTGGAACCTTAACAAGAGTAGACCCTAGCACATCAGGCACAACGGCTCTTACAGATTTTACTGATCTTACATTTAGCAATGTAACGCTAACAGCCAGAGGGGCTTTAATATTTAATGAAGACACTACTGGCGATACATCTGTATGCGTTTTAGACTTTGGAGCCGATAAGTCGGCATCTTCTGGTGACTTTACCGTTGTATTCCCAACGGCTGACTCAAGCAATGCAATCATAAGGATAGCATAATGGCATTTGTAATAGCAGATAGAGTTCGTGAAACGACAACGACAACAGGCACAGGCACAATCACCTTGGCAGGTGCAGTTACGAACTTTGAAACTTTTACTGCTAATCTATCTAATTCTGATACAACCTATTATGCTATTGTTGATAATACAAATGGTGCTTTTGAGGTTGGTCTAGGAACATTCACATCTTCTGGAACAACACTAGCACGATCAGTCATAGCAAGTTCTAACAGTAATAATCTGGTAGATTTTGGTGCAGGAACCAAAGATGTATTTATAACCATACCTGCTAGTAAGATGGTGGTCGAGGATGGCAGTAACAATGTTTCCATAGGAGGTACAGTAACAGCTACAGCTTTTAGTGGTAGTGGTGCAGCTCTTACAGGTGTTGACGTAGTAAACGATACTAGCCCTCAGTTAGGTGGAGCATTGGACGTTCAGACCCACGATATTGTAACCACATCAAACAGAGATTTAGAATTAGCGCCAAACGGAACAGGAAAAGTTGTTGTAAAAGGGAATGATAATCAAGGTGCTATAAAGTTAAACTGTGAGGCTAACTCACACGGACAAACAATAATAGCAGCCCCTCACACAGAGAGTGCTAATAATACGCTAACTCTACCTAGCACAGGTGGTGATGCTCGACTAGTATCAACAGCATCTACGGCTACGCTAACTAACAAAACCTTTGGCGATAACGTAAGCTTTGGTGATAATAATATCACAAATGTAGGCGATATAGCTGTAGACTCTATCAGTCCAGACGGAACGGATATAAACGTAGCAGTGTCCGACAACTCAGCTACAGCGTTCACAATAAAGCAAGGGTCAGATAATTACCTTGTAGTTGATACAGCTAATAGTAGTGAGTCTGTAGCGATAGGTACAGGTATATCAGGAACCGCTATATCCATAGGACATACGACATCAGAGACAACAGTGAACGATAATCTTACAGTAACAGGTAATCTAACAGTAAGCGGCACAACCACAACAGTGGATAGCACAACCATAAATGTTCAAAACACGTTAGTTTTTGAAGGGTCTACTGCTAACGATCATGAGACAACACTAACAACAGTTGATCCTACAGCCGATAGAACAATAAGCTTGCCAAACCAGTCTGGAACTTTGCCAGTTCTTGCAGCAGCAAGCACTACACAGATTACATCCACCCCAGAGGAGTTAAATTTACTAGATGGTGTATCAGGGTTAGTACAGGCTGATTTTACTAAACTTGCTGCCGTTGATGCTACCGCAGCAGAGTTAAATTTACTAGATGGTGGAACGTCTGTAGGTAGTTCTATAACTATAGCTGACAGTGACGGTATAATTGTTAATGATGGTGGCACGATGAAATCTGTCCCTGCTTCTGATGTTAAAACCTACGCATCGGCAGACTCAGCTACTAAAGGTTTTGCCACAGCAATGGCGATAGCATTGTAAAGGAGAATATATGGCACAAGATTTTGAAAGAGCAGTAGCAAAAGATAGTAGTAGCGATATCAACATAGGAACAACGGCAAGAGCCGTTTTTGACTGTGACTCTGACGATGCCATTGTAGGAATAAGATTAGCCAATGTATTAGATACAACGCAGATAACGGTTGATTGTTTTGTAAGAACAGCTGCAGCAGGGGGTAGTGATTTAGACGTATATTTAATAAAGAATGCACCCATACCTGTAGGATCAAGTTTAGAGTTGATAGATGGTGGTAGTAAAATAGTTCTACAAAACGGGGATCAATTATTTGTACAATCAAACACAGATGCCTCTTTGAATTGTTATGTTAGCTTTGTTGATTCAATTAGCACATAGGAGTAATAATGCCATACATAGGGAATAACCTAGCTACACAGTTCCAAGCCTTTGCCACACAAACCATAACAGGTGACGGTAGCACAAGCTATACGCTTGATAGAGCCGTAGCAAACGGCAAAGAGCTTCTCGTGTATATCAATAACGTAAAACAGGAAGAAGGCTCTGGTAAGTCTTATGAAGCGTCTGGCACGACAATTACATTCTCTGAAGCAGTAGCGAGTGGTGACTCTTGTTATCTTGTGTATATGGGTTCTGCACAACAAACAGTGACAGCACCTGATGGAAGTATTGTGTCAGGACAGATTGCTAATGCCACACTAGCTTTACCTAGTGGTTTGACGGTGTCTGCAAATACAGGAATTGGAACTACATCGCCTGATGGTACTTTACACGTTAAAGGTATATCTGACCACGGAAGAATAATCATGGAAAGTGGTGGAACAAGTGGTGCTAATAATAATATGTTTATGCAGTTTCATAATAATGGTGGAACAGAGATTGCACAGATAGAAATAGCAGAAGGGGCTTCCAACGAAGGACAAATTTCTTTTAAAACTGGTGGTACAACCACTGCCATGACTATAGATAAAGATGGTCACATCACTAAGCCACTACAATCTGCGTTTTTAGCCCAACCTTCTTCAAACCAAAATGATATCCCTATAAATGCCATCACAACTTTGGCATTTGGAACAGAACGATATGACCAAAATGGAGATTTTTCATCTAACACCTTTACAGCACCTGTTACAGGAAAATATTTGCTGACCTATTCACTTTATTTTCAATATGTAGATGGAACTACAGATTATTTAGATTTTATTCTTGATACATCTAATAGAGACTATTACAACACACATGACCCAGAATATATACAAGACCATTCAGGTAATGATGTAATTTATTTTACAACTTCATACTCAATTGTAACAGACATGGATGCTAATGACACAGCATTTATAAAAGTAGGTATGAATAATTCAGGAGCATCACAGATGGATTTACAAGCTTCAAGCACGTTTTCAGGCTGTCTATTAGCCTAATATGCCAATGCGAAACAACATACATTAAAGGAGGTAACAATGGCAAATCATACTAAATCAGTAGTCTTAACAGACCTACAACAACAAATACTATCTAACGACTTGTATAATGGTTCAGACAATGCAGGGTTGGACGAATGGATACAAGCGGCAGTAGACGGTAAAATAAACAACTGTTGGAAGAGGATGCAACGAGAGTGGACAGATAAATTGATGAACGATAGCTCTTTTACTGACCCAATCCCAAGTAACCAAGCTGACTTTGTTAAATTAGTTCTTGCACGAAGTGACTACAAGAACCGTAAAGCAAGAGAAGACGCAACTAAAATAGGATAACTGAATGCCGTATATAGGAAAAAGTCCATCAGCAGGGGTTAGACAACGCTATCAGTACACAGCGACGGCAGGTCAAACAACATTCAGTGGCACTGACTTAGGCAATCTCACGTTGACCTATACAGATAATAATTTTGTTGATGTGTTTCAGAACGGAGTCCTCTTAAAAGGTGGTGGCACAGACTATACAGCTACATCAGGCACATCTGTTGTGTTGGCTACAGGTGCATCTGTAAGTGATGTCATAGAGATAATCGTGTATGATGTGTTCTCTGTTGGTAACTTTTTTAATAGAACAGATAGTGACAGCCGTTATGTGAATGTAGACGGTGACACTATGACAGGGGAGTTTAAAGCAAACGGTGGTGTAGTTTTCAATGAAGACAGTGCTGATGTAGACTTTCGTGTAGAATCAAATGGCAATGCCAATATGTTAGTTATTGATGGTGGCAGTGACATTGCTTCAATAGGAAGGGCAGTTAATTCTAGTTCAACATTAGCAATACAAAATAAAGACGATACAAACAATAATGCTATTGATGTATTTAATGACAATGGTAACAGAACTTTTAGCATACAATCAAACACATCTGGAGATGCACAGTTCAAAGCGTTCAAAAATGATGGAACGCAAGGCTTTACTTTATTAGGAGATGGCTCTGTTACTAATCCACTACAACCTGCTTTTCTTGTCTTCCCATCTGGAGACCAAGATAATATTGCAAGTGGAGATACAGTAGCTTTTGCAACAGAAAGATTTGATCAAGGGGGTGACTTTGCATCGAACACATTTACCGCACCTGTTACTGGAAGATACCAAATGAGCTATTGTTTAAGGATAGATAATGTTGAGTCAGACGCAATTTATACTCGCACAAGATTAATTACTTCTAATCGTACTATACAACCTACTATAATTGATTTGAGAAATTTAAGTGGAGACCCTGCATATTGGCATTTTCAAGTAAGTATTTTAACAGACATGGATGCAAATGACACGGCATATGTACAATTTAACCAATCTCAAGGTACGACCCAAGCTGACATACAGGTTACAAGTTTTTTTAGTGGCTATCTAGCGTGTTAACAATAAGGAATAAAAAATGACACGAAGTAAAATTAGAACAACTGGTGCAGAGGGACTGACACTATCTAGTACGTCACTTACTGTGGCTAATGGTCTAACGCTTACAGATGGAGACATAGCTTTAGCGAGTGGTCATGGTGTAAGTTTTTCAGCCACAAGTGATGCGAGTGGTATGCAAAATGAACTTTTGGATGACTATGAAGAGGGAACTTGGACACCAACCATGCGATTTGGTGGCTCTGATTCAGGCATGGGATATAGTGAGCAGGTAGGTAGATACACAAAAATTGGAAATATAGTGCATCTAAAAGGAAGGATTCTACTATCAAGTAGAGGTTCTAACTCTGGCACAGTAACCATACACGGCTCTCCATTTACACCAGCAGATGATTTTGGTTCCGTGTCTTATGAATATCTAATAGACTTCTTATTTCATAGTTTCAATGACGCTCAAATTAGATGTATAGGACATTTTGATGATTCAGGAATAATTAACATGCATAGAATAAGAACCACTAATGTAACCTCAACTTTTAATGACGATATTGATAATACTAATCTGGCAGACAACACTGACTTGAGGTTTAGTGTTACTTTTAAGGCAGCTTAATAAATTTTATAAGGATTGAAAATGGGAATAACTAAAGAGACAGTACAAGATAAATTTGAAGTTGTAGGTGATTTCAAACACATTCAAGTTCGAACAGCAACAATAATAAAAGAAGATGGTGTAGAAATATCACGCTCTTTTCATCGCCATGTTGTAGCACCAGATAGCGACAGCACAAATGAAAGTGCAGATGTAAAAGCAATGGTAGCACAGTTTCACACAGATGCAGTAAAGAAAGCATATGCTGACCATATAGCAAAGAGTAAACCAAAATGAGCAAAGCAGCAGACTTAGCAAATCTTATAGGCAACATCAACGCAGGCGGTGGTGGAGTAAATAGGAATGTCATCATCAATGGTGCAATGAATGTAGCACAGAGAGGAACGTCAAGTACAGGTGTAGGTGCATCAGATGGATATTTTGTTTGTGATAGGTGGAATTTTGCCCAAGCAACAAATGCAGGACGCTTGACTATGACACAGGATAGCTCTGCTCCTTCTGGATTTGCAAACAGTTTGAAACTTGCTTGTACGACAGCAGATACCTCCATAGGAGCAGATGAAGCTGCTTTAATACAACAAAGAATAGAAGGACAAAATCTTCAAGCATTTGCAAAAGGAACATCAGACGCAAAACCTTTTGCTCTTTCTTTTTATGTTAAAGGAAATGCAAGTGCAACATACACAGCAGAATTATTTGATAATGACAACACAAGAGGTAATGGGCAAACTTTTAATGTAACTACAGACTGGACACGAGTGGAGCTTACATTTCCTGCTGATACTACAGGAGCATTTGGTGACGATGCAAATGCAAGTTTATACTTTAATATTTGGTTACACGTAGGGTCTACTTACACTGGTGGCACTTTTACTAATGGAACATGGACAGCCATATCAAATGCTAATGTAAGAGTGGGAGATGGCACATCATTCTTTGACAGCACAGACAGAACCTTTTTCATCACAGGTGTTCAGTTAGAAGTAGGGCAGAATGCAACAGAATTTGAGCATGAGCCTTTTGATACAACCTTAGAAAAATGTTTTAGATATTTTCAAAAAGTTCCATCTGGTGTAGGATCAACGTACATTTATGATGACATTGTAATGCACTATTCTTCAAATTTTTACGGAAGTATGCAACTTATGAAAAAAATGCGAGGCACTCCAACCGTTACCGTTACAACGAATACTGGTTATTATGAGGATGGAGCAGGACATAGCATAACTAACGGTCCTTTTACAAGAAATCCAGATGCTATGTCTATTAATTATTATGGAACTGTAAATGGAGGATCAAGTGGGCATGCAGGATCAATTTATCTTGCTTATACAACAGATGCAGAGTTATAAATGAAATTCACACAAGCACAATATATTAAAGACCCATTATCAGATAAAATTGATGTGATAAAAGCAACAATAGATGGTACAGAGTGTTTTGTTCCATTAGACCCTGACAACAGACACTATGCAGAAATACTAAAACAAGTTAAGGAAGGCACGCTGACTATTAAGGACGCTGACTAATGCTTGGCTTTAATGCCATATCAGAAGTCTCTATTGCCGAACTGCCAGGTGCTTTTGTACCTGTATCAAGCGTAACACCTCAAAACATAGGGATAACTAGTTCATTAGGCTCTATCACAACAGAAGGTCAAGGAGCAGCCGATGTAACAGGCGTATCAGCGACATTGGTTCTTGGCACAGAGTTTAGTATAACAGGAGCAGCCAATATATCGATCACAGGATTGTCTGCTATAGGTGAATTAGGAAACGAAACAGTATGGGGATTAATTATTCCAAATGTAGGAAACACATATACAAACATAACAACAGGTGCTTCACAGACATGGACAGAGATAACTACAGGAGCATCTCAAACATGGACAGATGTTATACAATAAGGTATAAAAGTTACATATAACTTTTTGAGGAGAGGCAATGCCAAGTACATATACAAGCAATGGTGGTATAGAAAAGATAGGTCTTGGTGAAAAGGCAGGAGCTTGGGGAACCACCACAAATAACAACTTTGATATTATAGATAGGCTGACCAACGGAGTTGGAGCCATAACACTTTCTGGAACAACACACACATTAACAACATCGGACGGAAGTTTATCCGATGGTATGTTTAAGGTGTTGGTTTTAGGAGGATCGCCTTCTGGAACAAACACAATAACAATAAGTCCTAACGATGCAGACAAGTTATACTTTGTGCAAAATGGCTCTGGTCAAACAGCCACATTCACACAAGGCTCTGGTGCTGATGTAAGCATACCAACAGGTGAGGCAGCCATAATATTCGCAGATGGTGCAGGATCAGGGGCAGCCGTAACAGACTTGTCAGCGTTGTTTCCTTTAAAGTCTGGGGTGGCAGCGTCATTCACAACGATAACGGCAGGTACATCAATATTGCCTGACACGTCTGGTGGTGCAGACATAGGAACAGCAGACTTAGAGTTTGGAGATGTATTTATAGCTGATAATAAAGCTATAAAATTTGGTTCAGGTCAAGATGTGTTGGCAAAATTTGATACAACAAGTAGTACACTACAAATATCAAACGGTGATGTTAGCATAGCTGACGATAAAAAGTTATTCTTTGGCACAGATAAAGACGTAAGCATAGAGTATGATGAGGATGGTAATAACACCATGCTAATTACAGGTGATGTAGTGTTTGCCGATGGATCAACCTCTGTTGATATTAAGTCACATGATTTAAGTGCTAACGGACTAAAGCTAGATGGCACTTTGGTTACAGCTAGTGCAACAGAACTTAATATTCTTGATGGAGTAACACGAACAACGTCACAAATAAACTCAGCAAGAGATGGAACAGTAACCTCAGTAGGTGCGACTGATCCTATCCAGTCCTCTGGTGGAACAACACCTACCATATCTATAAAGAACGATTTTATTCAAAACACCTCCTCTGCCATAGATACAGGCACAACTTTTAGTTTTACTGCAAGCACATATCCTACAATGATCTCAGCAAGAACAACTTCAACTGGAAACCCTAGTTGGACAATAACGATAGGAGGGAGTGCCACCTCGCACACCACTGCTGATGGAGATAGTGGTACAGTTGACTCTATCCAATTTTTATTACCTGTTGGGGGTACGTTAGCGTGTAGCACCTCTTTTACATACTTTGCTTTTCAATTAAGACCAGGTTAATATGCCTTTACAAAAACTACAGTTCAGAGCAGGTATAAACAGAGACTCTACATCATACACTAACGAAGGTGGGTGGTTTGATGGAGACAAAGTGCGTTTTAGAAATGGCTTGCCTGAGAAGATAGGTGGTTGGACAAAGTATTCTGATACACAGTTTGTAGGAACTTGTCGTGCTTTGCACACATGGACAGCATTAGATAACACAAACTTTATAGGCATAGGCACAAGTCAGAAATATTATCTTAACGCAGGTGGCACTTACTATGATATTACGCCAATAAGACTTACCACAGGTGGTGGTGATGTTACATTCTCTGCAACTAATGGAAGCTCTACCATAACTGTCACCGACACAGATCATGGGGCAAACCTAAATGACTTTGTTACTTTTACAAATGCAGGAACATTGGGTGCTAATGTAACAGCAAGTGTTTTAAACCAAGAACATCAGATAACATCCATAACAAGTAGCAGTCAATATGCCATTGACGTAATAAGTTTGTTAGACACAACGGCTATTAACGATACAAATGGTATAAACGAATCTGTTACTTCTGTGACTGTAGATGATACTAGCTCTTTTGCTTCATCTGGAACTATAAAGATAGATGACGAGTTAATCACTTACTCTGGCAAAACGTCAACCACTCTTACAGGTCTTACTAGAGGTGCATTAAGCACTAGTGCAGCTACTCATGCCGATGATGCTACCGTAACAGAGATGCCCAATGCATCAGATTCTGGGAATGGTGGTAGCTCTACAGTGGGAGAGTATCAGATAAACGTAGGACTAGACGATAACTCATATGGAACAGGTTGGGGTGCAGGCATATGGGGTGGTATATCTGGAGCAGCAGCAACTACAGCCGTAAATGATGGAAGTGGTATGACAGCTTCAGCCACTAGCGTAACAGTGGATTCATCGGCTAACTTTGAAACAACAGGATACTTGTTAATAGACAGTGAGATAATCCAATACACAGGCAAAACATCTACCACATTTACAGGACTGCTTAGAGGATTGTTTGGAACAACGGCAGCTACTCATGCTGATAATGCTACAGTCACAGAGGCACTAGGTGGTTGGGGTATGCCTGCAACGACAAACGTAGCAGGGGCTTTGTTAAGACACTGGTCACACGATAACTTTGGTGAAGACCTAGTTATGAATGTTAGAGATGGTGCGATATATTACTGGGATAAATCAGGTGGTACATCATCAAGAGCCGTAGAGATTACAACACTTGCAGGGTCTACTAATGCACCAACAATAGCCAAGAAGGTAATAGTCTCTGAAAGAGACAGACACGTTCTAGCATTTGGCTGTGATAGTGAAACAGCAAGTGGTACACAAGACCCACTATTGATTCGTTTTGCATCACAGGAGAGCCTCACAGAGTGGAACGCTCTTCCTACGAACACAGCAGGTGAGTTGCGTATTGGCACAGGGTCAGAGATAATTACAGCCGTACAAACAAAGCAACAGACACTTGTTATTACAGATGTATCCGTACACGCTTTACAGTTTATCGGACCTCCGTTTACATTTGGTATTACAGAGGTTGGTAGAAACACTACAATAATATCTGAGAATGCTGCCGTGGCTGTAGAAGAGTCTGTATACTGGATGGGATACAGAGAGTTCTATGTGTACAATGGTCGAACACAAAAGCTCGTATGTCCTGTGCAGGACTTTGTGTTTAGTGATTTAAACAGAGATCAAGATACTAAGATTGTAGCAGGTCAAAACAGTGCGTACTCTGAGGTATGGTGGTTCTATCCATCTTCAGATGCCACAGCTAACGACAAGTATGTGGTGTACAACTACGAACAAAACATTTGGTATTATGGCACTCTTGCGAGAACAGCATGGGTGGATAGAGGTGTGTTGTTATATCCCATAGCAGCCTCAACAGATAACTATCTTTACTATCAAGAGTTTGGTTTAGATGATGGATCGCAGTCACCTGCATCAGGTATTACATCGTTTATAGAATCAAGTCAGGTTACCATAGGGGATGGAGACAAGTTCTTTTTTGCAAGTAGGGTTATACCAGACATAACCTTTAGAGAAAGCACAAACGAAACACCACAGGTGAACTTGACGTTAAAGGCAAGAAGATTCCCTGGCACTACATACAATCAGACAGACACAAACTCTGTTATACAGTCGGCAAGCACTCCTATAGAGTTATTTACTGAGAAAGCCGATATACGCCTCAGAGGGCGTTCTTTTGCTCTTAGGCTAGAAAGCACAGCAACAGGCGTGTCATGGCGTTTAGGAACCACTAGAGTTGATCTGAGGCAGGATGGTAGGCGATAATGTCCACAAAAGTACCCATACCGTTCTTTCCATCGGCTCCAAGCGAGTATGATGCAAACTACATAACACAAATCGTAAGAGCCTTTGCGATATATACAGAGCAACAAAACGCAGGGGGAGAGGGCAGAAACACAGGTCTAGTCTTAACTAATCTACAGGCACATGACGATAACCTAGAAGTGGGGTCATTGTTTGATCACGATGGGTTTGTAAAAATAAGTAGAGTGGACAGACCACATCCAAGAGGCAGTTTGGGAACGACAGGACTAGGGTCGGTAACCGTAACATTACCATAAATGGGCAAGAGAAGTAATTTTGAGAGGCTCGATAGAGATTATTATATCACACCATTAGAGGCTGTACTGCCTTTGTTACCACATATAATGGGAAAAATACAAAGATTTGCAGAGCCTTGTGCAGGGAATGGTGCTTTGATAGATCATATAGAGGGGCATGACTTTTTTTCTCTGGAAAAAAATAACCCTGTGTGTGTTTTTGCATCTGACATTGAGCCACAAAGAAAAGATATTATTAAAAAAAACGCTCTTAAACTAACTAGGAATGACGCAGTAGGAGCAGAGGTATTTATAACAAATCCACCTTGGGATAGGAGTATACTTCACCCTTTAATATTTCATTTAACAACTTTTAAACCAACGTGGCTTTTATTTGACGCTGATTGGATGCACACTAAACAAAGTTCTATATTTCAGAAAATGTTGAAGAAAGTTGTAAGTGTTGGTAGAATCAAATGGATTAAAGATAGTAAAGGCACAGGCAAAGATAATTGTTGTTGGTATTTGTTTGATCAACGATTTGATGGGAAAACAGAATTTTACGGAAGAGTAGATTGACACAAAAGAAATTAGAAAAAGGCTCTGTGTGGGAAAAAGCAGACGCAAACGGTGATGGTGTAGTGAGCGATCAAGAAATGGCTATGCGTGAGCGTATGGTTCTTTTGGAAAACAGAGACAAGAAAGAAGATCAACAGCGTTACCTTGTGTGGTTTTCAGCATTAACTGTTACGGCTTTTATAGTTGTATTGATGACACCGTTGATTCCTGTTGATAGAATTTCACACCTCTCAGGAATCGCTGAAATTTGGGTATTATCAAACATGGGAATTTTGGCGAGTTTTATAGGATTTAATCAGCTTGCAAAAAGAGGAGCAAAAGATGACAGCAAGAGCTAAGAAGGTAATAAAAAAAGTAGCGAGTAAATTAACTAAAGCTAGTCAGGCTCATGCAGGACAAGCAAAAGCTTTAAAAGCCATAGAGTTAAGATCAGGTGGTAGACCAAAGAAGAAGAAGAGCAAGTCTAGGGTTAATGAAGCAGGTAACTATACAAAGCCTGAGATGAGAAAAAGATTGTTTAATAGAATAAAGGCAGGTTCTAAGGGGGGCAGACCTGGTCAGTGGAGTGCCAGAAAAGCTCAAATGTTAGCCGCAGCCTATAAAAAAGCAGGTGGTGGTTATCGCTAAAGACCCTAAAATAGGAACAGGAAAGAAACCAAAAGGTTCTGGAAGGAGGCTATATACAGATGAAAACCCCAAAGATACAGTCACTATTAAATTTGCCACTGTGGCAGATGCCCAAGCAACTGCTCGTAAGGTTAAGAGAATTAATAAGCCGTTTGCTCGGAAAATACAAATCCTCACCGTCCTTGAGCAGCGAGCCAAAGTCGCAGGTAAAAACAAGCAAGCCCAAATCGCAAAAAGGGCGAAAGAAGAAATCCGATCTAAGCATAGAAGAGATCAAGGAACAGCTAAAACCAAAAAAAAGAGGAAGACCTAGAAAAGATGGCTCTAGCAAAAAGTCAAAAAAGTCTTAAAAAGTGGACAAAACAAAAATGGCGAACCAAGTCAGGTAAGAAGTCTTCTAAAACAGGAGAGCGTTATCTACCAGAAGCCGCTATCAAAGCCTTGTCACCACAAGAATATGCCGCTACCACACGAGCGAAGCGAAAGGGTACAAAAAAAGGCAAGCAGTTCGTTAAGCAACCTAAGAACATAGCTAAGAAAACAAGGAAATATAGAACATGATACAAAGTCTGATTGGACCTGTTACAGGGTTGCTAGATAAGTTTATTGAAGATAAGGATCAAAAGGCAAGAATCGCCCACGAGTTGGCAACAATGTCTGAGAAACACGCCCAAGAATTGAGTCTTGCTCAAATAGAAGTCAACAAGGCAGAGGCACAGTCAGGGTCACTGTTTAAGGGCGGTTGGCGACCAGCAGTTGGGTGGGTCTGTGCGATTGCGTTCCTATACCATTTTCTCCTAAAAGACATAATTATGTTTGTCTGTGCGTTTGCAGGTGTGGATGTTCCTGATTTACCAGAGTTTGATATGAGTACATTGCTCACAGTTCTAGGTGGTATGCTTGGGATTGGTGGACTTCGCACATATGAAAAGCAAAAGGGATTAACGAAATAGCATCGAACAAGTGCGATGTGTGTGGGCATGACATGGAGAATGTAGAGGGAAGTATGCGTTGTAAATACTGCCAATACTTCTATGATATGAACAAGGAGTGGATAGATTTCGTTCACAAACAAAAGACTATAAAAAAGGAGGAGGAAGACGATGGATTATAATTATGATGACTGCATAGTAATGCTGTTGCACCACGAAGGGGGATATGTGAATCATCCAAAAGACCCTGGCGGTGAAACTAATTTGGGAGTCACCAAGAGAGTTTATGAAGATTATCTGGGCAGAGAGGTTACTAGTGATGAGATGAAGAACCTTCAGCCATCAGATGTAAAGCCTTTATATAAGAAACTATACTGGGATCGCTGTAAATGTGATGACTTGCCAAGTGGATTAGATTGGGCAGTGTTTGATTGGGCAGTAAACTCTGGCACAGGAAGAGCGGCAAAAGCAGTGCAAAAGATATGTGGGGCAGCCCAAGATGGAGCGATAGGTCCTAAGACATTAGCTCTAGTAGATGGGCAAAGCCCACATTATATGATAGAACAGTTTGGTAAGATACGACAAGAGTTCTATGAATCTCTTAAAACATTTGATACATTTGGTAAAGGTTGGACAAGACGTAATAAGGAGACAACCGAAAAAGCCATGCAGATGATGGAAGAAGATGACGACTAAAAGAGACCCAAGACTAGCTAGAGCAGGGGTAAGTGGGTATAACAAGCCTAAACGAACCCCTAATCACCCTAAGAAGTCTCATATCGTTGTTGCCAAAGAAGGCGACAAGATAAAGACTATTAGGTTTGGTCAGCAGGGTAAGAAAGTCGGAACAGTCAAAGGTACGGCAGGTAAGCCGAAAGCAGGGGAGTCCAGACGTATGAAGATGAAACGTAAGAGTTTCAAGGCAAGACACGCTAAGAATATAGCCAGAGGCAAGATGTCAGCAGCATACTGGGCAGATAAAGTTAAATGGTAAAAAGAGCCGTTATATTTGTTTTTATGTTTAATTTGTTTTATTTTGAGCTTTTGGCTTACAAAATTATATGGTAAAAAGTTATATAGAACTTTTGTGAAAGGTTAATAATGGCACTACCTCTAATACTCGGCTTACTAGGATCATCACTTGGTGCAGGAACTGCTTTAGGTGCTGTGGGAGCAGGGGCTTTAGCTTCAGGTGTAGGAAGGTTCTTAGAGACAGGAGATTTTGAAGAAGGTCTGAAAACAGGAGCCGTAAGTGCCTTAGGCGGATATGCTTTACAGGGTGCTTTGGGTGCTTTAGGAGGTAGTAAGGCAGCGGAGACAGCCGTTAAAGCAGGACAAGAAGCATCAAAAGCTACATTTGCACAGAAATTAGGTGGTTTTTCAGATCAATTAGGTCAAGATTATCTAGGAAGTACGAATATGCTAGGCGGTTTACAGGCAGCTGCGTCTAATCCTGTCACTCTTGGACAGGCAACACTAGCTCAAGCAACAGTAAAACCCCCTCAGGGAACTAAGCCAGAAGAGATAAAGTCAGACACCAGAGAGAGAATGGGTCCAAGAAGAATAATGAGGAGACCACCTGTGGGATATAGACCAGGCTTTGACGCTGAGTTTGACTATCAGGTAGCTCCTAACTACGGAGCAGGCATAGTTGGCATGAGAGGCGGTGGTCTTACTAACCCTGAAAAAGCAGATTTAGACGGTGACGGATCATTATCGTCTTATGAAAGAAGAAGAGGTGAAGCCATAGAGAAGTCTATAGCTGAACAAAAAGGAGCTAACGTAGGCGGTTTGCAAGAGATGAGCGAAATAGTGGCAAGAATGCCAGAGGCTCAAGGGTCAGACAAAATAATAGATAATGCAAGGAGAGCGATAGCTGATCTAGAAATATTCACTCAGACATACGGTTTACGAGCATTAGAGAATTTACAAGAAACTATGGGTTCTGATATAGACCTATCTCCTATGATTAGAGGAGAGGGCGATGGCATGAGCGACAGTATAGATGCAGAGGTAGTTGACAAGAAGAGTAGCCCTAAAGGTACAGGTGATCCATTAAAAGTAGCTAACAATGAGTATGTAGTAGCGGCAGATGTGGTGTCTGATATTGGAAACGGATCATCAGATGCAGGTGCAAAGAAGTTAGATGACATGATGAAGAGAGTAAGAATGGCTAGGCATGGCACAGACAAACAGCCACCTGAGGTCAAAACAGAGAACTTGTTGCCAGCATGATGTTTAGTGCCGTTCCAAAAGAAGCTTTAGATATCGTGTGGGGCGATGTAAAGAAACTATTAGAGCCTGCCGTAGAAACAGCAAAAGGCAAGATGACATTAAAAGATGTGTATCAATACATTAAAAAAGACATTTATAGTTTATGGGTTGTTATGGAAGAAACAAAAATAGTAGCGGTCGTGACCACTCGTGTGATACAATACCCAGAGAGCAGAGCATTGGCACTAGACTTTATTGGGGGTAAAAGAATGAAACATTGGTTGCCCAAAGCCCAAAAAGTTATTAATAAGTTTGCGAGAGATAACGGATGCCGTCATCTAGAAGGATATGGTAGAAAAGCATGGATTAGATGGGGCAGACGACACGGATGGAAAGAAGATTACACAGCATTTAAGATGGAGCTATAATGGGCGGAGGCGGAGGCGCACCTACAGAAACAAAATCTACGGTTACTCAGACTAACTTACCTGAGTATGTAAGACCGTATTTTGAGAGGTTACTACAAAGAACCGAGACTGAATCTAAGAGAGACTATGAGCCGTATCAGGGTCAGAGGATCGCTGATGTCAGTCAGGATATACTTACGTCAGAAGAGAGAGTAAGAGGGATTGCCGATCAAGGTCTGCCAGAAATACAAGCATCTCTGGATAGATTTCAGCGTTCTATGGATTTTCAGCCTAGACAATTTACAGGTGAAGAAGTTGGCAAGTATATGTCACCGTATATGGATGAGGTTATTGCCAGACAAAAGCAGGGTGCTACGGAAGATTATCTAGCTCAGTTGCCTCAAGGAGCGGCTCAAGCCATATCAGCAGGAGCATTCGGTGGTTCTAGAGAAGGGGTACAAAGAGGAATAGCACAGAGTAAGTTTTTAGATAGATTAGCAGACATAGAGGCGACGGGGCGACAGCAAGCCTTTGACAAAGCCGCAGGATTGTTTCAAGCAGACAGGGCGGCGGATGTGCAAGCAGAGCAACTAGGGTTAGGGGCGGCTACACAGTTTGCAGGACTAGGTGAAAGAAGAAGAATGGGTGCAATAGATGATGCTAAGTTATTGGAAACAATAGGTAAAGCAGGTATGGGAAGAGAGCAGGCAGGTCTTGATTTAGCCTATCAGGACTTTGTAAGACAGCAGGCTTTCCCACAAGAGAGACTAGGACTGTTTTCATCGGTGCTAAGAGGTATACCTGTTACACCATCGCAAACATCAACAACGTATCAGCCATTTGACCCACTAGGAAGAGCGTTAGGTCTTGGTCTTACAGCGTTAGGTGGGGCGAGGTACTTTGGCTAATGTATAATATCATTCAAATACAGGACAGGCTGAAAGACGTATCAGATCAGTATCTTCAAGGATTAGCAACAAGACCAACAGACGATGTGCCTCCTTTCTTGGTTTTATCCGAACTAAAAAGACGTTCTGATAGCAAGAAAGCACAAGAAGTTCGGCAAGCTCAAGATATGTCAACAGTGCTTGAGGATCAGGTTGCAATGCAAGGTATGCCTGTGGATGAAGCATCAGCTATGGCACAAGTAATGAACCCAAATACAGACACTGGCATGAACACAGGGCGTGACGAGGGTCTTATGGCAATGAAGAGAGCTAGTAGTATACCATCAGAGATTATGAGCGTAGAAGATGAGGATGTTAGAGGTATGCGTGGTGGTGGTTTAGCTGAAAGAGTATCGCCTAGACCAGACGATACAGGAAAGTTTGAAGGACTTATGGGTAAGTTTTTTGGACCTGCTATGGGGAGTATAGATTTAGCCGCTAAATGGGATGCACAGTTTGGTATGTACTATAATCCAGACGGAACGATCAAAGATCAGTATAGAGATTTAGTTGGTGGCACTGCCACACAAGCGACCACAGACGCTGATGATCAGTTGCCATCGGTCAAAGATGCACAAAGAATGATGGACATAAATGAAATACCTAGCGTACCAAAGGAAACGGATGATGCCGATGATGATGACGATGACGATGGAACAGGTTCTCCAACAGGGTTTTTAGCTGATATAAAGAGATCACTAGCCGAAATGAAAGAAGAAGCTAAAGACCAAAAGAAGAGAGATGAGGGTTTAGCTCTGATACAGGCAGGATTAGCTGTATCGAAAAGAGGCGATATATCAGAGGCTAGTGAAGGTATTAAAACACTACAAGCACAGACAAAAGCAGCGAAAGATAGAGAGCTAACAGCGGCAGGTCTCGGTGCAAAGATAGGAATAGCAGAAGCCACGATTGGTCAGAGAGCAGCCGCAGCAAAGTTAGCCGCCCAGAAAGCACTGACCAAGTCAAGTCTTACAGATGCACAGGCATTAGCCAATTACAGAATGGCTACAGAAACTATAGATAAGCTAAATAAAACGCTGAATGATCTTACCAATCCTTTATCGGAAGAGGACAAAATAAAAGCTCTAGAAAGAAAAGCATATTTTGAGAATGTTGTCGATATCTTGGGGGCGAGAGTTAAGGGAATTTTAGGAGCAGACATTATAGATGTAGCACCCAAAGCAGGAACGAGTTAGGTGTGCGATGCCATTGAAAATAGTACAAAGTCCTGAAACAGGTAAATACTATCCAGTAAATATCGCAGGCGAAACGCCAACAGAAGAAGAAAAGGCTAGAATACGAGAGTATCTTTCTCAAAGAGAAAAGCCTGTGGAACCACAAGAAGTAGAAAAAGAATACGAAGCCAAATCAGGTATTGTAGGGGCGTTTGATGTAGGAACTGACCTGATGGCTAATCAGCTATACTCCACAGTAGAGGGTATAGGTAATATCACTGGTATAAAAGCACTACAAGACTTTGGTAGAGAGGGGGCAGAGTCATACTCAGAGTCAGCCGCTCAGAAGTCAGAGGGTCTAACAAGACTAGGCGATGTAGAAGGTGGTTATACTGGAGCGAAGTTTGTTGCAGAAACCTTTGGTCAAGCCGCACCACAGATAGGAACCGCACTAGCAGTAGGAGCAGCTACCGCAGCCCTTGCACCTGCTTTGCCTCTTGCATTTGTAGCAGGTAGTGTAGCCGCAACGCTCCCATTATTATTTGGTGCTAACAGAGAAAGACAGAAAGAAGTAGATGAAGCCGAGGGTAGACCAGTAGAGGTTAATGAAGGGGCGGCTTTTATAGCAGGTTTAGGACAATCATTTTTAGAATCATTAAGTTTAAAATTTTTAACAGCCGTTAACAAAGCAGGTCTCAAGATAGACACGACAAAGTTTGCAGAAAGAGGGCTTCTGACAGGTATACAAAGGGCTGCTCCGAAAGCTACTGCCGTAGGTGTAGCCGCAGGTAAGGGTGCAGGAGTGGAGGGTCTTACTGAGATAGGACAACAGGCAATAGAAAGAATACAGGCAGGTTTAGACCCATTGAGTGATGATGCTATGGCAGAGTATCTGGAGGCAGGTGTTGCAGGGGGTATCGTAGGTGGTGGTTTAAGAGGAACAGTGGCAACGGCTACTGAATTATCTGGTAAGAAAGAGGAGGCTGACAAGTTAAAAGAGTTAGCAGAAGACGAGCAAACAGATATCAAGAGGGATCAAGAGGCTCTAAAGAGATCAAGAGCATCATTTAATCAAGAGCCACTAAAACTTCAGGTAGAGCAAGGCGGTGTGGTTACAGACGCTCTAAGTGACGAGCAGATAGGCAGAGCCATAGGTAGACGAACAGCGGCAGAAAGAGAGATACTGCCAGACGAGTTAACAGAGGTAGAAAAGAAAGAGTTATCGTTATTTAGAACACGAAATAACATACCTCAAGACAAGCCTATAAGTCTGTCCGAAGTAAGAAGTGCATTAGGTGAGGACAAAGCTAACGAATTAGCTAGTCAGCAAGGCTTGACAGCAGACAGCAGAAGATACCCACTGATTACGCAAAATAATAAATTTACACATGAACAGTACAAAAAAGTTCTGGACGAAATAGGTAAAAAACAAAAGAAAGAGTTTACAGAGACAGAGCTAGATCAAGCAATACAAAAAGTTACAGGTAACTTTTCTGATGAGTTTACTATCGATATAAGAAATGCCTTAATTACAACAGGTAATCTTAGGGCAACGCAAGACCAGATTTACAACTACGAAACACAAACATTATTCCCATTAAAAAAGGTCAAATTTCAGAAAACAACGCCTCTCGCACAGGGTAAAGACTATACCGTAGAAGGAAGTGTAGCAAAGAAAGCTAATCAGCTTACAGAAGAGAGGGATAGACTGCAAAACAGACTAGATGAGATACCTAAAGAAATAGAAAATAAAGAAAATCTTATCGCAAAGCTTGATCAGCTACAAAATATAGACTTGACCACTGATGAGGGCATGAAAACAGCAGGTTTATATCTAGGAAAACAGTTCAAGCCACTGCCTA
>VTLG01014478.1_pt1 | contig 54394 bp, 36 predicted proteins | sample 4694571 | NCBI WGS metagenome assembly VTLG01 (sample SAMN12604809, study PRJNA352737) | marine metagenome | biome: ENVO:00000447; feature: ENVO:00000209|ENVO:00000569|ENVO:01000036; material: ENVO:00002151; isolation source: viral sequences binned using virsorter ... | reverse complement strand
AAAGAAACAAATTATACCAATGGAGCTGACCACTACCATGCTGATTATATTGATGACCCTTACTGGGCAAAGAGCATGAAGGTTACGGTCAAGATTGGTAAACATATATTTTACAAATAGAATAAATTATGGCAAACATCATCATCACTGAAGAACTTCGCAATCACGTTAACACCATCTGTGCCGAGTCTAAAGCTTGGGCAGAAGCGGCTCCTAAAGGAGAAATGCGTGGGTATTGTTCCTATGATGAGGCTGACATGATTTTCTATTGTGAGCATTACACCAAAGGTGAGCGATGCATGACTCCTGCCGAGTGGGACCAAGCTAAAGCTTGGGAAGAATACTATGACGCTCATAAGGCGGCATATGGCATTCGACCTCGTTGGACAAATTGGCAAGATGAAACCACTGAAAAGTGGGAAAAGGAAGCCGCCGATTGTTATGCTCAGGCTAACGCGGATTACGAACTTGAACAATTGAGAAAGGTAGATTAAATTATGAGTATAAGTGAATATATACCAACAGAAAAATCGGCTGAAGTAGAATCAGCTATAAGTTCCATATATGGAAAAAATCGTAGGGCATATATACTGGCTGGTAAATGTATTATCACCGGTGAGGATGCAGGTCCGTTTCGAGATGAGCTTTCGAAACGAGAGTATGAAATATCTGGCATGGGTCAAAAGGCTCAAGATGAATTGTGGGGGGTAGAATAGTGGCAACAATAGATTTACCAAAAACTAAAGAAGAAGCAGATGACTTGGTCGACTTCTTAACACAAACAAATTATAATTTCAATCGTATGGCAGTTAAGATGTCGGCCGAAGGTTTAGCAAAAGTATTCGGAGAAGAATATGGAGCAAAGTTAGAGCGAAACTATCAAAAGAGTTTAAAATGATTACAGAATTTACAAATTATCCAAAAGATAGAAATCCAAGAATACCATTACCAAAGCGTGGTGGCTTCTTGTCAGTACAGGCAAGTCAGTATAATTATTGCGATCCTAAAAAGGATAAAGGTCCGTATAGTTCTTATGAAGTTGCTTACTTTGATGAGAATGATAACTGGAGCAAGTTACCTGAGTTAGGTGAAAGCAATGATGGTATGGTTTATGGCTGGGTTGACAGAAAGATTATTTGTGACTTATTAGAGTCTGAAGGCTTTTCACCTGCTCAAGTTAAGGGACTATTGCCAAGTGAATAGTTTGATTGGCATAGGATTAATTATAGCAGGAGTAATTATGGTCGTGTGGCCATTAGTAGATAACTGGATGGCCGACTTAGAAGAAGGTGATGATAACTGGAACGAAAAATTTTGATTGACATTTTAATTAAATTATGATAAGGTATATAGTATTATGAGTAAAGGAAGAAAATTTAATAAAAACGGAATGGTTAACGCTTTTGATGAGAAACATACTGGTTTAGAACCGGATTGGTCAGATGCAGACGAGTTAACAATAGATCAGGTTAATGACCGAATGCTTCGGGGTTTTAACTTTTATACATATTATCTCGATCGTGATGATTTACATAAATGTATTATGGAATACATGGCCACTTATCACGATAAGTTTAAACCTGAAGATATCAGAAAAGTTCGGAATGTTTCAAAAGAAGTTTCTCTTTCAACAGAGGGTAAAGTTGCTAGGATGTTGCTTATGGGTATGCCTGATATTGTAACAACTCAAGGAATGAAAATGCATGAGTTTGTTGATAAAAAAATCTCTAATGTTATAGCTTATGTTAATCAAAACAACCTTGTAAAAAAGAAAGAAACTGAAGATAGTGAAAAACCGAAGAAGGTGATTATTCCACCAATGAAAAGACTTGAAGATAAAGTTTATTCAGAAGTGATATGTCATATTGATTGGGCTCTTGATGATTGGTTAGATGATTATGCTAATGTAAAACCAGTTGCTGTACAATCATTATTAAGCGGGGCAAGTATTCCGTCAAAAGGTTGTAAGTTTGTTACTGATTGGTTAGATAATCTATTGATAGATATGTATGACGCAAAGACTGGTGAATGTGACCAATGTGTTGAGTCGTATTCCTTTTTAACTAAAGTACAACTTAATAAATGGATTCGAACTTTTGAAAAGATGAAAGATGACGTGGCTAAATATGAGAAAGCTCATAAGAAAGCAATTGTTCGAGTTAAGAAAGTAAAGCCAGCCATTCAGCAGGTCAAAGATTTAAAATACTTAACAGATAACGATGGAGTAAAGTCTGTTCCACCAGTAAGAATATGTGGAGCAATGAGTGTATTTACATATAACATAAAGACAAAAAAGGTCGCAAAGTATCAAGCTCTTACTCGAAATGGATTGTCTGTTAAAGGTGCCTCAATAAAAGACTTTGATGTAGATAAGGAGTTATACTTTACTGTTCGTCAGAATATGACTAAAGAGTTATTTAAACAATTAACGAAAAAGGATGTAGTGAAAGGTATGGATACTATAAAAGAATCAACTAAAACTAAAGTTGTAGTTCCTAATGGTCGAATCAATGAACATACATTATTACTCTTCGCTAAATGAGGAAACCATGGCAAAACAAAAACCAAAAATTAAACCTAAGCTAACTCTACCCGAGTTAATTCAAAAAGTAGATTTCTTAGTCAAGAATGATGACATGAAGTATGCTGAAGCAATCGTAGAAGTATGTGAACAATTAGAGCTCGAGCCTGAAGACGTGGCCAAGTTAGTAAAGAAAGGTCCACTTAAAAATAAATTAGAGGTGGAAGCAATGAATCGAAATATTATTAAAAGGACAACCGCGAGTTTATATTAATTATGGCAAAGATAAAATTAAAAAAAGAACCTAATGAGGTTTATTTCAAATCTACAACACACTACAACTTAGAAGTTGATGGTAAACCTTTAACAATTTGTATTGAAGAAGATTCAAACGAAAGTCATATGCATTATAAACATGAAGATAGTTGGAGTGAAAGTCCACCCGAATGGATTACAGAGATAGGTGAAGATGACTGGGGCGACTTAATTTTTGAAAGAACACTCTATGAAAATATTAGTGGTTTAAAAGTTAACGAAGAAATAGAAACGGAGAAAATAGATGAGTAAGAATCAAATATTATATGAAAAGGTGATTAAGAATAATATGCCTGGGTATGAAAATGTTGACCCCGAAGATTTAAACATGGAGCGATTGGTCGAAAAGGCTATTGCAAAAGTTGGTGATCTTAAATGGGTTGGACCAAAAAACTTACCTTATGATTATGAAGATGATAAATCAGATGCAAAGACCTCTTCAATAAAAATACCAAATACTATAAAAGGAACTATAACATCAACAGATTCAAAAGAAGGTGCTTTACGTTGTACAGTTAGTAATCCCTTTTCACCTAATCAGGTAGATTTCTTTTTTATTCCAATAGATAATGTAAAAAAGTTAGAAACTCCTGTAGGTGGTAAAAAGAATGCGGCAAAGCACGCAAAGAAAATTGATTATTCATACAACAGAGACGAAAATAAATATTCACATATTGAAGAGTTTCGCTGTGAATCGTTTGAAGAAATGTGTAATATGAAATGATTATAGAACCTTATCGAACAAAAATTCAACCAGGAATAAATGAAGAAGTATTTGACGCCAAAGTTACTTTTCGATTCATAAAAGACTTTACCTTTGATGGCGAAGCTCATCGCGATATATTTGTAAAAAAACTTGAAAGGTTAAAAAAAGATGACTTTGGATTAATTAGAATTCCTAAGTTTACTTATGAGCTTATAGGTAATTTAAAATTGCGCCAAGAGGTTGAATACATAAAAGGTTTTCCTATAGGCTCTTCTAAACAACCATATATTTCAGTAATATTTAAAGAGATTGTATTAAGACCTGACCCGTGGACGTTTAGTGATCTTAATGCTATGAATTTCATAGTAGAAAAAACTACAAGACGAATTTATGCAATAGATTTTCAGTCTTATTGCTATTGGCCTCACATGGAATCAAGATTAGAAAATTGGAATAAATGGCACACAAAACAACTGAAAATGTTCGAAAGTATTGTTACAGATTTGAAGAAAGGAGAAGAATGGGAACACCACATATAGGGCAATTCGATAACATGAAAATGAGTATGCTAATATTTTTATCTTGGCTTAATACTCTCCTGCTTTTAATAGTTACAATATTTTTATTAATGAGATTAATATGACCGGGTTTGAAGCATACAGAATATATAATGCAATAAGGTTACATTTTAATACTAACTTTAATGCAGTTAAGTATCATTTTAAAACTAATGTTACTCCTAGCTCTTTCGAGATGAAGAAAGAAAGATACTTCTTTGAAAAGTTGGCTAGAACATATCCAAATCTAAATGACTTAATTGGTTATTATACATCTAACTTTTTAAAAGAAAGAACATGGCCAACAGAAATGAAAGACAATGTATACAAAGATTGGAAAGGCCGCTTTGAGTCAATGAGTTATTTGTTTTCAGAAGATTGTAGCCAAATCTTAACCGAATCAGAAGATAAAAGTTGGGGGTTTACAGATTTGTTTAAAGCAAGAAATACTTTTTTATACGACTTATATCATTCGGATATAATTGAAATAGAGACTTTGTGTTTGTTTGAGATGATGTTGAAAAAGCGATGGCTTAATCTTCATTCATCACAAGACCCATTAGGGTTATACGAAACTTTATCAAGTAGAGTATATAAATACAGATTGCTATTAGAGTTCCTCGGTATTCAACCGACAACAAAAATGGCAGAAAATGCAATAAAAGTATTGACACCAATACTTAATTGTGATAATATATAACATATACAAAATAAACAATAACATACACTGCAATATAGGAGAAAAATAAATATGTCATTCGCAGCACTAAAGGCATCTAGACAAGATGCGATGAATAAACTAATCAGCGCTGCTGATTCAACTAAGGACAAGTCTTATGGAAACGATGGTGAATGGAAGCCAACCGTTGATAAGGCTGGAAATGGATACGCTGTTATTCGTTTTCTTCCTGCACCACAAGGTGAAGATTTACCTTGGGCAAAGTACTGGGACCACGGGTTTAAAGGCCCAACAGGTCGTTGGTATATCGAAAACTCGCTAACATCAATTGGTCAGAAAGACCCTGTTAGTGATATGAACTCTTATCTTTGGAACACAGGTCGTGATGAAGATAAGCAAATCGCAAGAGACCGCAAACGTCGATTACATTATGTATCAAACATTATGGTGATTACTGATCAAGGTAATCCTGCTAATGAAGGTAAAGTATTCTTATATAAATTTGGTAAGAAGATTTATGATAAGATTATGGATGTAATGCAACCTCAGTTTGCTGATGAAACTCCAATAAATCCATTTGATTTTTGGGGTGGAGCGGACTTCAAGTTAAAGATTCGTCAAGTCGAAGGTTATCGTAATTATGATAAATCTGAGTTTGACGCCTCAACACCATTATTGGGTGGGGACGATGCTAAACTTGAAGAAGTTTATGACCAACTAAAATCCTTAACAGATTTTGTTGACCCGGCTAACTTCAAGAGTTACTCTGAATTACAGCGTAAACTTTATGAAGTTCTTGGAGAAGAGGGTATACCTGGTATATCTACTGAAAAAGCCACCGAGTTAAATGACACTACTGAGCCAGTAGTTGATGCTCCAGCTCCAATAGAAACCTCTCAACCTGAACCTCAACCCGTGAGCGCAGGCAATGATAAAGAAGATGATGATGCATTGAGTTATTTTGCAAAACTTGCCCAGCAAGACTAACTCATTTGATACGGGTAAAGAGGTCACCTTCGAAGGTGGCCTCTTTTTTTATGCCGGCATACCGGCTGGAATTGCAAACTGCCCAACAGTTAAATCTCTATCTGGTGTGGTTGGAGCATTGATAGTTGTCGTTGAAATTATATCACCTTCGCGCTGACCACCTACTTGTTGTACTATGACTGGAGCTCCAGCATTAGCAGATTTCTGATCTGCTATATTATTTTCTATAGCTGCCATAGTTGCACCGGTTCTTGGGCTAGTAGTTGATATCGTAGATTGTAATTCAGAATTTCCTGCAGGTTTTGCTGCAACATCATATAAGAATTTAGGAATAGGATTTAAGTTAATACTACCTCCGCCAAACTTTCCTAAAATTCCCAAATCAACAGCTGGTAGAGTAAACTTAAATATATCTGCGGGAGGTAATACTGATCTCAATATCTTTCTAATAAAGCTTCCTGCAATATCTCCCATACTTTCCATCATTTGCTTAACTTTTGCAAACAAGTAAGCCGGGTCCATAAATTTCATAACAAAATCAATTGCATTATTTACAAAGTCTCCTATGCCAAAGATGATTTTATTAAATAACTCTGCAAAACTAAATGCTTTCATATCTTCAGCTATATCTTTATTAAAGAGTCCTACTAACCAAGCAATACCATTCTTCAACATATCTATTGGTGCAGTGATTAGAATTTCAACAATATTTGCGAATGCAGTTGTGAGACCAGAAATTAATTTTTGAGCAAGGTTACCATCTTCTGACATAAAGCCATCAATTGCTCCTTTTACACCAGCAAAAACACCTTGAATAATTGTTAAAGGCACAAAGATTTTTGAGACAACTACCCCAAATAATCTTCCAACATTTCTAAAGATTGGAAATAATCGTTTAAATATTCTAAAGCTTGCTTGGAAAAAGTTAATAAATGATTTGATTGTTTTGGTAATAAATCCAGCCGAGCTACCCGCTGTTGCCTGAAATAAAGTCATCTGTTTAGCTACGGGTCCGCCTCCTACGACTATTCTAAAAAGAGTGCGAAAGAATTTTGAAACGTCATCAATAAAACCTGTTATGAATCCGAATGTTGTTTTTACAAAAGTAGTAGCCCCTCTAACTGCCTTATTTTTCTTAATAGCATTACCGAGACGAGTTAAACGCGTCATCATATCATCTAAAGGCAATAATAGCTGTACATTAAGATTTTTGAATCCAAGAAGACCTCTGATTTTGAGCAAAACTTTCTGAAATTCATTAAAATAGTTTATTTTTAAAACTTTACTAATACCTTCTGTAAGTTTAGCAAAAAGAGTTACCTTGAAGAATTTTGTTATTCTAGTAAAAAAATTGCTAATTGCTAACTGAATTCCTTTTGGTGTAAATGTTTTAAAGACCTGCTTTGTTCCATCAATAAAACCTTCGATAATACCAACTGGGGTTGCTAGAGATGCCGCCAAAGAGGCCATTAGGAAAATGGTTCTCCCTATAGCACCAAGAAAACCAGAACCTTGACCTTTAAATGACATTTCAAAGTTCTCATTTATTGCTTCAAGAAGACTAACAGTTTCCTCTTGATTTTCTTCAGTCTCTTTCTTTCTAGCGTTTTCTTCTTGAGTTCTTTCTTCGTTTCCAAATGCAGCTTCTGTAGCAGCGGCTTTTGCCTCCTGTCTATCAAACTCAGAGTCTTCTCTTTGTTGACGAAGTAGTATTGCTATTTCTTCTAATTTACTAAGTTCTGGTGTATCAGCCATTTTGTTTATTTATTCTTTCGTTTTCTTTTTCGATGTGTTCTTGTAATAAACCCACATAAATTTGCCTTTCCCACGGTATCATACTATTGAGGTCATCTAAACTATATTTATGATGCTGCATCATACTAAAGTTTATTTGATAATGATTTTCTAAACTTTCATGCGAAAGGCTTATTCGAAAAAATTTGCTATCCCTTGTAATTTAATTACATTATCGTGACCACACTTTTTACATTTAAACTTAACTTCAATAACAAGTTGAGGTGTTGATTGAATGAACTTACTTACTTCTTCTAATGTATTATGTGGTAAACTTTCGATAAAGGTTGTAAGTTCTGCATCACTACTTTCGGATGCTAAGTAAACTCCATCTGCATCATATATCGATTTAAGTAAGAGTTTAATTGTCTTAGTTAAATCCTTTGAATTACTATCAAATCTACGAGCCATATCCAATGATACACGTTGAAGAGTTATTCCAACTTCATCGTTTATTTTAATAGTCTTTTCGGTCTCAGCATTATCAATGTTATCGACATATGCATCTGTCAAATTTATTTCAACTTGATTTACTTCTCCGCATTCTTCACATTTCAAACCCACCTCTGCGGTTTCACCTACAGATTTAGCTCTAATTTGTAAAAAGATGTATTCCATATCATAAGTTAATAACTTATCAGTATTAACCTGTTCAAAGGTACATGCTTTGATGATGTCTATCATTGCATTGAACATAGCGTCTTCTCCGCCAGTTTCTTGGGCAATCATAAGATTTTTTTCCTCTTTCACGAGGAAAGGACGATACTCAATCACATCACCAGATGAAGGTAGCGTCAACGTGTACTTAGGTACTTCTAATTTTGGTAGTGCCATAATCTATTTCCATTATATTATTCTTGTAAAACCTCCAATTGTTGTTCCTATACCAGAGAGTACGGAGGTTATAGCACCTTCTGGTTTCATATTTTCATATGTAAATGAAACTGTAAATTTATTTATTGTAGATTCAGACGTCTGATTTAATTCGATAGAGGACTGAGCAATTGGAAAGGCATTCTCTAATCTCATTCCGTATATCGGTACATTTTGTTCATTCAGTTGTTGAATAACGACATCGGTTGCATATGTATCTCTATATGCCAACTTATAAGTATCTCTTGGCATAATTAAATTTAACCAATTATCAAACATTTTTCGAACATAAAAGTCATTTGTTAATAAGAACGTAAAGTCTACATCTGGAGCATTATATCCATTTGGTAATTTAATTGGGAACGAAATAGTTTGATAATCTATTGTAGTCATCTCTAGACCGGGTAAGCTACAACTTTCACATAACATAGCTAAATCTCGTGGGTCATTTAATAATGACGCAGGATTGAATCCGCCACTTAATGCAGATGATAATGCTCCTTGTAAATCTAAGTTAAGTAGAGATTGTTGAGGTGGAGTCATAAAGATTGCAAAGCGATTTGGTCTTGATAGACCACCCCTTTTACCTATTGTAGATTTTAAATTATCTACACTTGATGGGTTTAATGCATTTAATGCTTTATTGATAATACTCATTAGAAACTCTTTCTTGAATCTGCCCAGACTTTTTGGACTGAAGCTTTTTTGAATTGCTCACTTGGAAGAAATAAAGTAAAGTCCCAATCACCTGATGGTACTTGAACAACTCGAGACGCCACTTTACTATTCAGATATTGTTTATAGCATGGTTTATAATATCTTAATTTTGTTACGCTATTCAATCTTCCTAATGTAATTCTCATTTTAGCAGATAGCCCTGGGTCACCGGCTTTATAATCTAATAATCCGTCCATTAGTTTAGCTCTAAGTATCGGTGGAAGATAATGCATATTTAATCCAAAGAAACCATTAGGAGCGGGTTTAACGGCAATTATTAAAGGAAATCTATCATAGTAAGGTAAAGTCTTTTTATGTTTGGGATCGTAGAAATACATATACATACGACCTGGTAAAATTCTTCTTGCTAATTCAACATCTGGGTCTTTAAGCATGCCCTTTCGGTTCACCCTTTTCATACCTCTTAATTGCTTACGGAACCATTCTAATGACTCTTTTGAATTAAGTCCGACTCCAGCCTTAAATGCCTGAGCTTGTACTTTATCTTTATATGAGACTTTTGCCATATCTCTATTTATAAGGTTTAACTAACCTTTATAAAGATAGAACTTATCTCAGTTGAGGAAGATGCATACCCTAGAATGGCAGCAATACAATCATCACGAACATCACTTTTCATTCTTTCAAATGAATGGACAACCTCATTTGCATGCCATTTAGATATAACATATGTTTCAGTATTTCCTTTTTCTTCGATTGCCTTTGCATAATCATCTTCAGATATACCATTGGCTTCGGCTGGAGCCAACTTTTTCATATCTTTATATAAGTGACTTATTACAAATTCAGGCTTAGTCTCATACATTTTCATTATGTCTTTCCACTTTGGTACCTGAAAAGATTTATCAAAATCTCTCATTATTTTAAATAGTGGACCTCCACCAACTTTACCACCAGCTGCATGCTTACCATTTATTTCTCCGATTACATCAGCGGGTTTACCAAACAATCTAAATGTTATCTTACCTCCAGTAAAGAATATCTCATTGCCCATTGCTTTAACATAGGATGCACCGGTTTTAAAGCCTTCATACTTGAACTCTTGTTTGACTCCATCATTAAATATCTTAACAGAAGCTTTCTTTTTAGTAGCTTTAAGAGATACACCAATTATATCTTTTGATTTGTAAGATGCATAGATAAATTCATTGAGGTCAATGATTGATGTATATTGTTGAAAGTTATGATTTAAAAATGATCTCTTAACCAACCAAATGTCGGCAGGATTCCACTTATCGATACCCATTTTTTTACCTGATTCTCGAATAAGTTTGGTAGCAGCATTAGATATGTTAGTAACAAATTTAGACTTTGATCGTTGACATACTACAACATTTTGTCTACCAAGGAATTCGTATGTAGCTTCAGCCGCTAAACGAGATGCTTCTAACCAGCCTTTTCCTGCTATTTCAAATAAATCACCAATGCTAAATTTAGCTTGAACATTCTTTTGAGCTGCCTGAAGGTCGGCCATACTATATTTTGTTTTAGGGTTTATCATCTTTGCGGCTATGAATATACCCTGTAGAGTTTCTTGTTGGTCTATATTAAGAGATTTAGAAGCATCTGGTTTAGCTGCTACCATTAAACCATCGTTTACATATACTCCACCAATGGAAGAACCAGATAGTCTTTGAGCTTTACCATCTGTTGCATAATTTCCTTTGAGGTTACTTTCTATGTTCTTCAATTCGATGGCCCGATCGCTCTTGGGAACATAGATAGCAGCAACATTAGATTTTAATGGTGCTACTTTAATATATCCTAACTTATTTAATCGTGTGATTAACTTCGCTAATTTTGGACTTGGTCGTTTAATTGCCATATATTCTCCTATTTATATTATAGCAATACTGTATCCTATTTTTTTAGAGGTGTCAATAGTTTTATACCCAACTCTTTAAGGTGGTCTTCAGTCCATACAAGAAACTTCCAGTTTCTATCTTTACAATATTCATTAGCGGCCAACCACTTTGATTCATTCTTTGCATATGTTAAAACTTCTTTCAAATATCTTTTTGTTTTTCGTCGAGTTTTAAGTGGCTTCTTGGTTTGGCTCTTTGGTTTTATTTCAACTAGGTATGTTTTACCATCATGCATGGTCATCTTAACATCTATAAAATAACGATGGACTCTATTGTCGGTTTGACATTTGTATGGTATAACAACTTCTTCACTCGACCACTTTTTGATATCAGGGTTACCATCAATCCATTTAAAAACTTGTCTTTCCCACAAACTTCTGAAGAAAACCCGTGAATGGTCACCTTCATATTTTTCGCGATTCTTTACTGAGTATCGTCCACTATATGCCATAATATATTCCTTTTTTTCTTATAAATAACAATATTAGTATTTATAAGGAAACCCATGCTCGATAAAATAGGAAGTACAATCAGTAATGCCGCATCTTCTGCTCTGGATAATGTTAGTGGACAACTAGGTGAAATTAAATCTAATTTAACAAACATATTTGGCAAAGAAGGTTCAAGCGAATTACCAGCATCAGACAATAATGTTGATATGATTTTTCCTATTGAAATGGCTAAAGGAAATCGTCCAGTGGTTTGCTTTACATGTTTTGTCAATGAAGGCGAAAAGAAACAGGTACATACATACTTTCCTATTCCAAGCGGATTGAATTTTTCTGATTCTGCAGAGTTTAATAGTATCAATTTAGGGATGTTCGGTGGAGCTTTTGGTCAAGAGATTCAAGACGCAGTAAATGCTGAAGGTACTGTATTTGAGAGAAGTAAAGATATCGCATCAAGAATTGGAAATAGAATCACATCAGTAAATAAAGAAGAGGCAGCTTTAATCGCTGCGACTCTCTTACCATATAAAGACCAAGTATCTTTACAATCAAGAACAATTAGAAATCCAAATACTAACGTTACCTTTGGTGGTCATGGAGTTCGTGGATTTCAGTTTAAATTTAAAATGATAGCAAAAAGTAAAGATGAAGCTAAACTTATTCGTAAAATTCAAGAAAGGTTTAGATATTATACATATGCTAATGCTTTTAATGGAACAGGGTTCTTACTATCATATCCGCCTACATGGTTAATTAGATTTTATGCGCCAGATAAAAATAATGAATTCAAAGAAATGATACATATACCAAGGATTTTCTCTTGTTATTTAACAGGAGTTACTACTTCGATTAATGACGGGTCAGTAACGTTTTATAATGATGGTGCTCCGACAGAGGTAGATGTTAGCCTAGAATTTAGAGAGACCAGAGCCCTTACTCGAAAAGATATTATCGATATGGAAAATGATAAATTAGAAAATCGTGGTTTAGACCCAGATGGACGACCAACTATACAAAACCCAGAGATAGGTGAACCCATCACACCACAAATTGCGGAAAAATAATAATGAGCTTTTTTAAACAATTCCCTAAAGCCAAGTATGACTTAAAAGGCGATGGTAAAGATATCGAGATAAAAGATATTTTTAGATTCGTAGATGTTAATAGCAAGATTGATGACCCTGCAACTGCGTATCAATTATATTACATAAAAGATGGTGAAAGACCAGATGTGGTATCTAGAAAATTGTATCAGTCTGATCGATTCTATTGGACATTTTTTATTATCAATGATTTTTTAAAGGCAGGATACTCTTCTTGGCCAAAATCATATAATGAATTACAAGAAATTAAGAAAAAATATTATACACCATATTCTGTAATCACTCTTGATCCGCCATCTATGACAGAAATTTTAAAGATTACAAATCCTATATCAGAATTGTATGTTGCTATGAGAGGATTATCCGGTGTCGGAGGAGTTCATAGTTTAAACCATGAAGTAGTTGGAAAGCTCTATAAGATTGACGCAGAAAAAAATCAAATATGGATTGATGGTGATGTAGCTATTAATTCTCCTGCAGATTCCCCTGCAGCAAATTATAAAAGCTTTCAATCAAAAAAAGAAAAAATTAGAAATATTTGTACACAAAGTAGACACTTTGACGCATCGTCTACTGATATGACACGTAACTATAAAACCGATGAAACATATTCAAATCAGGCAGGCAGATTAAGAATATTTACTCTTTCAGAAGGAGTATCGACTAAATACGGTACAGGAAGTGGAAACCCCGATAATACTTATACATGGGTCGGAAATAGTTATAGCCCGGGCGGGATAGGCCCTGCATATCAAAATATAGCATCAGACTATTCGGTAGAACTATTTGGTATGAGAGGATATTCATACGCATATAATGCTCCATATTATTTTAAAAATTCAGATGGTATTGCATATACTAATGCCGATGCTGCATTAAATCAAGCCTTTGATAATCCTTATACATATTCAGAATTTTTAGAAGATGAAAATGACAAAAATACAGCAATCAGAGTTGTAAAGCCACAGCATATTACAGAGTTTGCTGACATATATAAAGAATTGATTAGAACATGAGTGTATCGAGAAACATGGGAAGCGATGGGGTAACAGCTTTTGTACCATCGAGCTTTGCAGTAAAAAAAATGGAGTTAACTCGGTTTGATGGTACTGAGCCACGAAATATCCAAAATTTAGTTACTGACTTTGAAATCATTGAAAGTATATTCTCACCAACGTTGGTCGCAAAATTTTCAATTAAAGACACAGTCAATTTAATGGAGGAGTTCCCCATTATTGGCCATGAAAGATTCCATTTAGTATTAGAAAGAAAAGAGGGTACCCTTGGACGTGAAAAAAGAATCGAGCTAAAATTTATTATTACTGAATATCCACTATACGGAAGAAGTCCAAATAATCCTAATGTTCATGCATATAAATTTTCTGCTATATCAGAACATTCTTACTTATCAACTCTAACTCGAATCTCACGAAAGTTTGGCAAAGATAAAACTATCGACGAGATTAAAAATATTTTTTCAAAAGACTTAAAATTTTCAGGTGAGTTTGTTGAAGGCGGAGAAATCATATCAAAGAGTAAAGGAGTTCTTCCTAATATGCAGCCATTAAGGGCTATAGAATTTTTTAGAGTAAGAGCATGTGACTTAGAAGAAAGTCCACTTATGGTATATCAAACGCTTGACGGAAAGATTCATCTTAAAACATTACATAATTTATTTCAGCAGGAGATATATGGCGAGTATGAATATCATATTTTTTTCCAAACTACGCCAGGAACTGACCAAGATTATGAAGAAAGGTCAAGAAGAATATTATCTTGCGCAAGTGATCTAAAATTTGGTAGAGTCTTTCAGTCTCAAAGAGGAGCCTTTGCTTCTAATCTAGACTATGTAGACCTATCAACCAAATCATACGGAGAAAAAATTTATTCATATAGCATTAAACATAACTCAAAGAAAGGTGAATATAAACCATTTTCTCAAAAATTTATGGTTGATAATAAAAGTTTAGATTCACATAGTAACGCATTTAGCTCAAAGGTATCATTAAACACCAAAGCATATGGAGAGTCCGAAAAAAATTCCAATCAGACACGATTTTTATACGAACAAAAAATGCGGTCTTATATGGAGTCATTGGAAACTATGCAACATGACTTAAGATTGTATGGAGATTATGAATTAAATCCAGGTAAACTTATTAAGCTAGACTTTGCACGAGCTATTGACCCTCAAGCAATGGAAGATAATTCTAATGAAGAAATCGGTAATGACGAACTTTTATCAGGTAACTATTTGGTTACTGCAGTTAATCATAGCTTTAAAGGTGGAGAATATTTCTGTAATGTGAGAGTAAAAAAGAATAATTTAGGATTTGAAATATGAGCGAAGATTACGCAAAAAGTCATAACTTTGTCTGGTTCATTGGTGTTGTAGAAGACATTAATGACCCACTAGAAATGGGACGTGTTCGTGTACGTTGTTTTGGATTCCATACAGATTCAACAGATCAGATACCGACAAAAGATTTACCATGGGCTTCTGTAATGATACCGACTACTTCAGCTGGTATGACAGGAATCGGTCGATCGGCTACTGGATTATTACAGGGCTCTTGGGTCATAGGATTTTTTAGAGATGGAACATCATGTCAAGACCCTCTTATTATGGGTTCATTACCATCACAACAAGATGTCAAGAACGAAAACTCTCAAACAGGATTTTCTGACCCGTCAAACGTCTATCCCATTAAAGAATTATTAAAGCAATCCGACATCGCACGAGAGTCAAAGAAAAATTTTAAAGAGAGTTACGCGTATAAATCGAAAGAGTCTTTAAGAAATATCTATAAGTCGATATCGATTGCGAATAGCCAAAATACTTGGAGTTGTAGCCCGATATACATTGCTCCTGTCTATCCACATAATCATACGACAGCCTTTGAGAATAATTCTAACGTTGTGGAATACGATTCTTCATCGCCCTCACTAAGGTTTTCGCACGTTGGGCCTAATAAAACATTTACAGAAATAGATAAAGAAGGCACGCTAACTCAGGTGATAACAGGAAAAAGATTTCAGGTCATTGCGAAAGGCGATAATGTCTACATAAAAGGCGGATGTAACCTTACGATAGAAGACGGATGTAATACTAAAATTACAGGAGACTGGAACATACAGGTTGAGGGAAATAAAATAGAAAGGGTATCAGGCACGGTATACGAAAAAGCAGGAGGTACTCATACCATCATTGCACCGAAAATTGACTTGAACCCATAAAAATATTATAAATAGAACTATGGCGACCACATTATCAGATTCGAAAAGCTCGATTAGAGTCAGTATACCGAAGGCGTATAAGGACCTATCTCTTTCTTTTCTTAAACATCCCGGTACGAACGATGTTCGTCCACTCTCTGATATTGATGCTGTTAAACAGTCTGTTAAAAATTTAATTCTTACGAACCATGGCGATCGACCATTTAATTATAAAATTGGTTCGAATCTCACATCATTACTCTTTGAGCCAGTTGGTCCATTCACATCTAATGCGATACGTACAGAAATTACTGAAGTCCTTGCTAAGAATGAGCCACGAATTAATGGAGTAAGAGTAAATGTTTTTGACGAAAGCGAACGGAACGCATATATTATTCGACTTGTATATACGGTTGTTTCTTTAAATACAGAAGTCGATACTCAATTTTATTTAAAGAGGCTAAGATAAACTAATATGGCTATTACACAATTAAACACTACCGAACTAGACTTCGAAAAAATTAAAACGAATCTAAAGAGTTATTTAAAAAATTCTGATTCGACATTTAAAGACTATGATTTTGAAGGCTCTGGATTGAATCATTTAATAGATATTCTTGCGTATAATACTCATTATAATGCGATTAATGCTCACATGTCTGTGAATGAATCCTTTATTGATACGGCTCAAGTCCGTTCGAACGTGGTCTCTCATGCTAAACTCGTTGGATATACACCAAAATCTGCGTCAACAGCGAGAGCAACCATCTCTCTTAAATTAACAAGAGACTCGGGTACAGACTCATCGGTTACTCTTAACGCTGGTACAACATTTACTACATCTGTTGGAGGAGAAAATTTTATTTTTCAGACGTTAACTGATAACATCTCTGATAGATACAATGCGACAACAGGAAATTTTGAGTTCGATTCAATAGAGATATACGAGGGTTCGAGGAAGTCTATAAAATTTTATTTTAATGACAATAATAACGAAAAATTTTCAATACCCGAAAATAGTGTTGACACATCCACACTTATAGTCACGGTTAAGGACTCTAATACGGCCTCAGTGGGTTCGGAAACCTATAAGCTTTACAATCGCGAATCAGCCATCACAGGAACCTCTCGAGTGTACTATCTCTCTGAGCGATTCGATGGCCTATATGAAATCGAATTTGGCAACAATGTATTAGGAAAGAAACCAATCGCGAATAGTGTTATCACAGTATCCTATCTCACATGTTCTCTCGATGGGCCTAATGGCGCCGCGACTTTTACTTTAAGCGGGTCTACACCAGCTAATACTTCAGAAGCAGAGAGTGGCTCAATAACAACGATATCCAGCGCGACCGGCGGTGCAGATAAAGAAACAGTTAGCTCAATAAAATTTAATGCACCGCGAAGTTTTATAGCGCAGAACAGAGCGGTGACTCTGGGAGATTATGATGTCATGGTGCGTGAGGCGATCGCCGATGTACAGGATGTTGCTGTATATGGCGGCCAAGATATTATACCACCACAATATGGCAAAGTATTCATATCTGTCAAACCAAAAAGTGGATTATTCTTGACACAGGGACAAAAAAATGCTATACTATCTTTCCTCGCGCGAAAGAAAATCGTCACGGTGATTCCTGAGGTGGTCGATGCAGATTATACGTATCTTTACTTTAACTTAACTTCTAAGTATAATAGTTCGCTCACCAGTCTCACGCGCAAGCAATTAGAGACAGCTATACGGTCTAGTATATCTGGTTATAACACTACTTTCTTATCTAGCTATGGAAACAACTTCCGTTTTTCTAAGCTTCTAACGTCTATCGATAATACAGACGCATCCATAGGGGGTACTATAGGACAGGTGTACGCATATAAGAGAACTAAACTTATACCGGGTTCTACCGCTGCGAGTGAGATTAGTTTTGGATTTCGTTTATTGGGAGGAGTTGATCAGGCTGGTTCATTCATTACGAGTTCTGCTTGGTCCTTTAAAGGAAGAACGTATTACCTCGAGGATACACCAATAACGGGGGATAGTGAAAAGAGGAACATACGTCTATTCTATATTAACGATTTAAACATCAAGGTAGTTGAGAACGCTTCTGTAGGCTTTCTCTATCCTATGATTGGTAAGATTACTCTTGAGGCGTTATCTACAGATGTTGAAACCAATCTTGATATCACTGTTATACCATTATCGTATGACATTCCTGGTATAGAAAATAAACTAATCACCATTGATCTTTCAAAGACCAGTATAGTAGGAGACAGTAACCTTAATAGCGAGTCTGGCCCTATTATAACATCCGACTATATTTCTGCTCCTTCAAGCGGAGCGGCTCAGGGAGTTTCAGCAGCCAGTGTTTCTACCGCGTCTGGTGTCTTCGTTCCTCATACAATGTATGACCCTAATACAGGAGTTGCATATTATGCTGCGACAGAAGCTCTTCATATAGAATATGCTAATAGAGGATATGTTCACTATATACCAAATGTAGTAGCTCAGACAACAATAGCTCAAGATATTTCTATAACATCGTCAGAGACAGCTGCCGCCGGTACTGGTAGTGGATTAGGAACAGCCGGTTCTACTACAACATCAGGTGTAACGTCAGGTGTAGGTGGAACAACCACTGGAGCTACTCAATCGACTGGTCAACAACAACAGACGACTCAACAGAGTTATGGCAATACGGGGTATGGATATAATACGACTTAATAGCGGTATAGTAGATATGGTTAACAATAGCGGTATAGTAGATATGGTTTATAGCCCCCGCTAAAAATTGGGATTTAAATAGTGCACTATGAGTAATTCATTTGAAGACATTAGAGTTAATGAGTTGGTACCTGATCAGTTAAGAGAAACTGCGCAGAACCTTATTGACTTTTTAGAAGTCTATTATGAAAATGACGCGAACCCTGCGTTAATTATAGATTTCATACAACAGAATCGTGATGTTGATCGTATCGCTAATGAAAATTTTCTTCAGACTCTTGGTGAAACGGTTGCAAAGGGATTACCTGATTCTTCTGTTGTACAAAAAACATTTCTTTTAAAACGATTGGTTGATTATTATAATCTTAAAGGAACCAATGAGTCTATTATTATTTTCTTTCAGTTATTTTATGATAAGATGATTCAGGTTTTTGAACCCTGGTCAAGGGTTCTTGAACCGTCATCTAATGAAATACAAGATACAAAATTTATTCGAATAGTCGCTGAAGAAGGTCTGAACCCTTATGATTTGGTTGGAAAGACAATCACTCAAAAGAATTCATTTGGATTAATTGAAGCATCAGGAACAGTAAATCGTGTTACTGTCGAGCAATATGACGTGCTCCTTTATAGTCTTTATCTAGATGACACCGGAGGCCTTTTTTCTGAAAATGGAAAGATATATGAAGGTAATACTTTATATGGTACAACATATCTTTCTCTGAATAATATTACAGTCAATGATGGTGGAGACGGATTTAATGTAGGAGATTTACTTTTTCTTCACGACACAGGTCAGCAATACAGAGTACTAGGAGGTAACGTAGTCTTTAATGACATAACACCTATCACCACATTTCTTGCTCGAATTGCATCCGTCGATACAGACGGACGAGTACTTCAGGTTAAATTAATTCAAAGAGGTTCAGGTAATTCAAACGGGTTAACTAAATTTTTACGAACTGGAGAGACCGCGTTAAAACTTCGTGTAAGAAAGGGATCGAACCCAGATGAAGGCAGAGTAAGCGATCCTACAGTTCTTAAAACAAGTGGTAATAAAGGTACAGAGCGTGGATTAAAAATAACGCTTAACTTTCAGACATTAGTTTCAGACGTAGGTATTGAGAAAAATAATAAAGGTCTTTTGTCAGATAATATTGTTCTTCAAAGTGGAACATATTACAATAAGTATGCGTATGAGTTAACAACTGGTATTCCTTATGAAAATTATAAGTATGCGTATGATGATTTAATTCACCCTGCAGGATATAATCTATTTAATAATTTAATGATTGAAACTACGCCTCCTGTAGATTTTAGAGAAGACATCTCCTTATCAGAAGTTCGAACAGTCGGAAGCGCTAATTTTCAACCTGGTGGTACTTATAGACCCTATAGTATTTTTGGAGGTAATATTGAATATTTTACAAATAATACTCCTAGCACTAGCCCCGATGAATTTATTTATTGTTCACCTGATTTAGGTATCTCAATTAATAATTATACCGATTTTCAATCACCAGCATTCGGTGGTTCTCCTGCAAGAGTAAATAACTTTTCTCCGAATTTATTAAACATTGTTTTAAATTTACAAAAGAATGCCAGTGCTCAATATAGTCCTAATAAAAATGAAAGTTATTTTGTAGAGAGCTATGTTAGTTCAAGTCCAGTGGTTCGAACTATTAATTATACATCTTCACTAACAATTGCTACAGGAAATTATAATAGAGGAAGATACTTAAGCCCTCGTTTTTATAATCTCGTATTGCGTGCAATGGGTGTTCACCGAAATAGCTTTTCTCCAAAATTATATAACTATCCGTATAATGGAAAGATAAGTGGAAAGTATTATTATTATAAACCAGGAGGTCCAGGTGAAAGTGTTATTTTTAAACCAACAGATTCTCCAAACGAAAGATGGTTTCATATAGCTAGACCTAGTAGTGGTAGTCCCGCAGAAGTAATAAATTTTACATCTTCACCTTCTAGTAAAGATATACCAAGTATTGGAGGGTGGGTTAACCCAGCAAGTCTTACTGGAACAGTTTACAAATATACAAACTTAGAAACGGACGAGAATGTTAGTCCGCGAGTGATATAAATAGATTAATATGGCTAACGAATTAACATTAAAAAATGCAAGAAGCTCATTATCGACTGGTAAGTCTTTACTTGTATCTGGTCAAACTTTTAATTTCATTACGCAAGCTATGAGAACTAAATTCTTATCTTCGTTTGAAAAAGACTTAGATGACACCAATCCTCTTTACTTATTCTATAGTCAATCAATACCTTGGGATAATGATAATGATTCACCTTTAATTCCATCTAATGCATTTACTCATGACATTAATGCAAGAAGAAATATGATTGGTGCTCAAAGAATTACAGCCAATGGAACAAGAATAGCATTTAGAAAATTTAGGTGGACGTCAGATACGGTCTATAAACAATATGATACAACTATTGACCAAACCTCTTCACCCAATAATCAATATTATATTGTACAGGATAGACCTGATGTTGTTAACTATGGTGCAGTATATAAATGTCTAGATAATGCTGGAGGTAAAGTATCCATAAATAAACCATTTCAATCTATAAATCCATCAGTTAAACCTGCAAGATTAGATGATGGTTATCTTTGGAAATATATGTTTACTATTCCTGGTTCTTTTCTAAGCCAATTTAATACAAACCAATCACCTAAGCCAGATTATGTCCCTTTAGTTTTTGATACATCCTTTAAAAGTGGAATGGGTACTATAGATAGAATTGATATTGATAGCCCAGGCAGAAATTATAAACCAACAAGTGATGGATTCGGAAAATATTATAAAGTATATGATACTCCAGTTGTACCTATCTTTATTGAAGGTGATGGCGATGAGGTTTCAAGCGCAGAGGTTATTGTAAATGAAGTTAATGAAAATACTGGTAATTCACTTGTTAACATTGTACGAGATCCGCTGCAGCCGTCAACTAGTATTAACTACCCAGATAGCCAAGATAAGTATACTGTTTTAGGAGAGAAAAAATTTAATCGGTATGTTCCAGTAAAATTTATTGAAGAAGTAGGTGCCAACGATCCAGCCACGGTGGTTGCAATTTCTAATTTAAATCGTAAGATATCTTATGGAATAGCAAGAATTGGTGATAATGGTTTAATCAATAGTCCAAATGATATTGAAATTGTTTTTGGTGGAAGCGATTATACTAAAGGAACAAAATTACGGGTGGTTCAATCTTCTACGATTGCTTTTGGTACAGAATATAATTCACCAGCTGATCCTAAAAACCCAAGTGGAATATCAAGAATAAATGTAATTCAGTCTGGTCAAAACTATGCTAATGCTATCACCGTGCCTATTCATGCTAGCCCTGGACCAAGTGGGTTTGTTGGGAGACCAATAGTGTCGCCACTAAGAGGTCATGGTGGAGACCCTAAAGCAGAACTTAATGCAAACGCAATTTTTATTAATGCTAGAATAAATGCAGTTGATGCAACTGGAGAAGTTACAACAGACTTAGACTTTTCTTCTACAAATGATTTTAGACAGGTAGGATTAATACAGGGAGCAAGAATACCTGGGTCAAATAGTTTATGTACAGACAGAACTGTAAGAGCGATGCATACTATAAAAGTTACTGATACTCAAGATCAAATTAAGAATTTGCAAGATGCGGGTGTTGGTAGTTATGGAGACATCACAATAACTGGAAGTGTTAGTAGAGCACAGGGTAGGATAGTAGATATCTTTGGTGATTCGAATATAAAGATTATACGATATATTCAGGTCGGGGTAAGAGGGTTTCTACGAAATGAAAATGTTTTATTACCTACAGGTAATGTGGCTAATATACCAATCACAGAGGTTGGAGAACCAGAGATTGATGTGTATACAGGTGACATTTTGTATATAAATAACAATAATAGTATTTCACGAAGTGCTAAACAAACTGAGACAATTAACTTTTTAATCAAATTCTAGGACTATGGCAATTACATCATACAATGTCGCACCGTATTTTGACGATTATAACGTCAAAGATAAAAATGGTAACACAGTTGGCGACAAAAATTATTTAAGGATTTTATTTCAGCCTGGGTTTGCGATTCAAACGCGAGAAGTGAATCAATTACAATCTATTCTGCAGGCTCAGATTGATAGACTTGGTTCATCTTTTTATCGTGAAGGCGAAGCTGTTTTAGATGGTGAATCAAGTTTTAAAGATAATGTTGTATATATAGAAATTCAACCGCCTACTGGTGTAACACCATCTGAACTTTCAGCCGATTTACTTCTTCAAGACGCAATTGAAATTAGACCAAGTGGTCAAAATTATGGCGGAACTTTTTGTAAAGTTTTAGGAACCGATATTCTTTCAAATGGTAATTTAAGAATTTATATTAATTCTATTACAGATGTTTCAGATTCACCAGGTACTCTTCTTCAAAATTTAGTTCCAGCAGGTTCGACTCTGCACTATAAAAATAATATTCAAATCTTACCTGCACCAACTCCACCATTCACTAATGATTCGGCAATTGCTACAAGTGTAAGAATTGGATATGCATTTGCTCTTTCAGTTGATGAGGGAATTTATTATGTAAAAGGAAGTTTTGTTCATACTCCTAAAATGACAAGGTATTGGATAAAAGAATCTAAAGGTGATGTTGTAAGAGGTGATGGTGTTTTAACTATTACAGAAAAAATTGTAACATCGGCTCAAGATTCAACTTTATTAGATAACTCTACTGGTTCATATAACTTTAGTGGTCAAGGCGCTGATAGATATTCAATTGCATTAGATATTGCATTTATGGAACAAGGCGCGAACAATATGAGAAATCTATCTCGCCAAAGTTCAAATATCTTTTTAATCAACTCTGCTCAAACATTTGATATAGCAAGACTATTTACAGTTGATGAAGAAACCATTGAAGTTATTGAAAATAGAGAACAATCTAATTTAGAAAAAAGATTAGCTCGAAGAACATTTGAAGAATCTGGCAATTATACCTTAGCACCCTTTAAACTTGCATTTAGAGAATTTTATAGAGGTGCCAATATAACAGATAAAGGTGCCGACCCCCTATATAGCATTTCTGAAATTTCTTCTGATAAACCCTTTGGAGTAGATACGGAAGCAAAAGCAGATGAAAAATTTATTATTCAAGTAGAACCTTCTACTGCATATGTAAATGGTTTTAGATATTTTTACCCTGAAAAAACAACTTTAGCAATTGATAAGGCTAGAACAATTGATACTGTTACTGACTTAGATATAACCTTTCCAGTAGGAAACTTTTTTGATATTGTTTTACCGGATTCACCTAATAATTCTTATTCACCAAATCGACATACTAAAGGTAATGGTACTACTGATGCCATAACTTTCAATCAAGCAAGACAGATTCATACAGTTAGGTCTTCCTTTATTAATGCGCAAGCTGATAGTGTTGGGTTATTTTCTACTTCATATCCTAATAATTTACGACGCACCGAGGTTCAAGGCGGGTTAGATTCACCAGCATTAGGCTCTGGTGGTGGAGTTAATTCATTGATTGTTAAATCTATTTCTTATGTAAAAGATAGTGGTGCTCGAGGAAGTGCATCCAACTCGCCAAGGGCAACATACAGAGTATATCTTTCAAATAAAGCCACCTTTGATGATATTGAAAGAGTCTTTCCAAATTATTATGGAAAGTTAGGTGATCTATCGACCTTAGCCCCCAACAATGAAGTTGTTAAAAATGTTTTAGGAACTCAGAAAGCTGCTAATGCTCATACTGTTAATAGTATTCTAGGTAATGAAATGTTATTTAAATTACCTGAAGTTGCTATTCAAAAAGTAAATGGGGTTACCTATGAAAAATATAAGAAATTTACTGGTACAATTACCGCTGATAATATAGATTCTCTTTCAGGAGGAGCATCAAAAACAATTATTACATTATCAGGTTTAAGCTCTGGAGAATCATTTATAGGAACTGCATCAAATGACAAGTTTGATTATCTTGTTATTAGAAGAGTTAATATTGGCGGAGGCGGAGTGGTTGAAAGAATCGTTAACCCCGAAGACTTTCAAATCCGAACTTCTATTTCAGATGCATCGAGTATTACATTAGAAGCATCAAATACAACTGAAGGTTCATTTGCATCAGACTCACCACGTTTCTTTGGTAAGGCTGTTGATGGCACTGAGCAATTTGTTATCTTTGCTCCAGTTCGAGTTACTAATCAGGGTGCAGGTCATAGAAAGAAAACTATCACTTCAGGAACAACAACAATTAGTACTGGAGATGGTTCTACAGGAGACATTATTCAGTTGGCCCACTCAGATGTTATTATGAGTACAATAGGCAATGCTTCTGGTACATTCAGTTCTAGTGATTATACAATACTTGATGATGGTCTTCAAGACCCTGAGTTTTATAGAAAACCTAGACTTAGATTAGAAGGCCCCGTAGCATTTTCTGCAGATACTGATATTACTTATAAGTATTATACCCATGGGCCTGGAGATTACTTTACTGTCAATTCTTATGGTGACTATGCTAATAGTAGTCCTTTAATGCCTGTTCCTTATAGAGAAATACCAACTTATCGAAATACTAGGCTTGATAGATATATTGACTTTAGATGTAAAGATGATTTTTCTGATAGTAGAGACTCTGGTTCTATAAACAAGGGGTCAGCGGCTCTAATACCAAATCGAGTTGCAACAGTTAGTTATACATATTATCAACCAAGAAAAGATAGAATAGTTATAACTGGAGACGGAGAAATTATTTCAGTAAAAGGCCAACCTTCAACTAATCCAATTCTACCACCTGAGCCTGCAAACTCAATGACTTTATATACTTATTTTGTTCCACCTTATACAGATAGAACAAAAAATATTAAAAGTAAATACATTAATAATCAGAGATCAACAATGTCTGATATTGGAAGGTTAAAGAAACGTATTGAAAAGGTTGAATATTATTCGGCTCTATCTTTATTAGAAAATGACGCGATGATAAAGAACATTACTAATGAAGATGGTACACAAAGATTTAAAAATGGTTTTCTCGTAGATAACTTTAGGTCTGATAAATCAGCTAACCCACGAGATAAGAACTATCTTGCTTCAAGTGATAAGCAAAATGGAATAATTAGACCTTATTATGTATCTGATAATCTACGTTTATTTTATCAATACAATATACCACAAGGAACATCAATACTTTCGACTAATACTCAAGGTGATGAAGATTATGGAACATGGAGTACATCAGGTGCACCAGATTTCTATGTTGACAAACAGGGCAATTCTCCAAAGTTTAATGTATTAACTCAAAGGGGTGATCCAACATCAGGTCGACCACAACAATTAATAGTATCTGGTTTTTCAACTGGAGATACTCTTGATACTATTACAAATGGAGTTTATACTTTATATAATCCAAACAATAATGGATATCCTGAGTATAGATTAGTAGGAGATAATGATACTACAGATTTAAAAACAGCTGCGCGAAGAATTATTAGATTCCCTGGCATTCCAGGTGATGAGGAGGGAGGTATTCCAGCGTTACCAGGAATGTGGCAAATACAACAAATCAGAGCAGACTTAACTGGCTATGACTTATTATTCTTTACAACTGTTGCAGGCTCTGCAGGAGGGGATGCACCATATCCTAGTAATGTAACTACCGAATGGAAAGGTATAGACAATGTAGCTCAAACAAATATTGTTATTCAGAATGCACTTGATGATAGACAAGTACCTCTATACCCTGATTCAACTAAAGCCTCACAAAGAGATGTAAGAAACCGATATGGTTGGAATAACCCAGAAGTAGCTTCACTTTGGGATGGCCAAACAGAAGTATTGTTTTCACAATTAAATTGTTCTAGGACAATTTCAGTACAACCTTATGAGGTTACTAGATTTGAAGGTAAGGTTAAATTATCTCCAGCAGGAGATGAATGGATTGATACAACCACTCGACCTCAAACTATTATTCAAGATAATTCAGCAATGCAAGTATTAGAGTTTTTCCAAAACAATACAACTTTACTTGATGATGTTTTAGGTACTGAATGGAACCATATCGAAACACTTTCTCAAGGAACTGAAACTTTATCTAATGTAACTGTTCAAAATGGAAATCAATTTACTCAAACAATTCAAACACAAACTACAACAGAAGTTTCAATGGAAGGTACCGAGTTTACTTTGGAATCTAATGATACTATTGATACTTCATTAGGTGATAGAGTAACTAATATCAATATTGTTCCATTCATACGTTCTCGTGATATATCAATATATGCTAATGGTTTAAAACCTAATACAAGAATATATGTTTTCTTTGATGGTAAAGACGTTAGCCGATATGTTGCAGCAACCGAAGGTTTTAAAGAATATGGTTTACATGAACAAGTTAAAACATATAATCAAGAAGGTGCTCCAACAACTTTAGAAACTGGAGGGGCAATTCAATCAGTAGATGAAACTGGTAAGAATCATTATGAGATTCCTCTTTATACAACTTTAGAAACTGGAGAATTTTTTGGTACATTTAGAATACCAAATAATTCAGATATGAAATTTAGAACTGGTATTAAAAAGTTTAAGATTACGAGTTCGAAAACAAATAAAGATGCAGATGCAGATACTATAGCTGAGACAACGTATGCGGCATATTCAATGAATCAAGAAGTAACTGAAGAGATTGTATCTACTCATGTACCGGAAATAGTAGCAACTCAAGTATCAGAACAAACAACTATTGTTACACAAAATGTACTTGTAAATAGATGGAGACGTGACCCAGTTGCACAAACATTTACTATACCAAAAACATATACAAATGGAGTATCACTTACAGATGTTGATGTTTTCTTTGCAGAAAAACCAGATTTTCCAGTTAATGTTGAAGTTATGATTGTACCTACTTCTGGTGGGTTACCTACTAATAAAGTAGTTCCTGGCTCAAGACAATCATTACCCGCATCTCAAGTAAAGGTACCAGCAAATGGTAGAGATGAAACCGATGGTTCAAAAATAGAAGCAACTACTTTTAGATTTGATTATCCTGTGTACCTTAAGAGCGGTAAAGAATATGCGTTAATTATATTCTCGCCTTCATCTGATTATCGAGTATGGATTGCTACTCTCGGTGAACCAAATATAGTAAATAATAATATTCCTATTACAACAAATTCAGATATAGGTGTACTTTGTAAATCACAAACACAATCAGTGTGGACCGCTGACCAAACTTCTGACCTAATGTTTAGACTTAATAAAGGAAGATTTTTACGAAGCTATACATTTGAATATCATACAACTGCATCAGGAGCCTATGGAAATGATAGACAAAAGGTTGGTATCGATCAAGGGGCAGGAAATAGAAACATGATCATTAGCTCATTTAATATTGCATCAGATGCTTTAAGAGTACCAAACACAAATGTTGTCTATGATATTGATTTTATAAACGACTCAGGAGAATTAGATAATACAGAATATGGAATACCAATAGCCTGTCAAGAAAAGAAAACATATGAGCTAAAAAAAGAAATTAATACTATTGCAACCGGTGCGGGGCCTATTTCTAATATAGTTGTTAAAGCAACATTAACAGCCCCTGATAGAGGTGATGGTTATTCAGATGTTACTCCATATATAGACATGGATAAAAACTCTTTAGTTGTATTTCAAAATCAAGTATCAAATACTGCTATCGGTTATGCTATTGACAATTCGACAGATATTCAAACCGCAAGAAATTCTTTAAAAGGATTTGTTACAAAAAATGTAATTCTTAATAATCCAGCTGATAATTTACGAGTATTTTTAAATACTAATAGGGTTGCTAAAGGGGGAAGTTTAGAGATATATGTTAAAGCTCGAGGAGTTGGAGATAATTGCCCATGGGAACAAAAAAATTGGGAGCCTGCAACATTAAAAAGCGCAGTAGGAACAGAACAATTACCAGGGGGTTTATCGAATAATTCACCAGAGTTACCCGTGAATGGTGATCAGTATTCATTCTCTGATGTTGAATATAACTTTTCACCATCGCTTGAAGGTATAACCGAGTATGCTACCAAGATTGTATTTACTGGACCTGGTGGAGATTCCGCTAAGATTGTAAGAGCTAAAGATTTAAGAGTGATTGCTACATCATAATGAAAATAAAAGGACATAGTGGATTTGTTAGAGATGTACATACAGGCGCAGTGATAAATAACGATAAAGAAGAATATTTAAAATATAAAAAACAAAGAGAAGCATTAAGAAAAAAGGATAAAAATATTGAAATCCTTACAAATAAAGTAGAAAAATTAGAGAACATTGTAAATGAACTTGCAAGAAAAATTAAAAATTAAAGGAGAGATTTGTATTACTGCTACAGATAAAGCTGGTAATATTCGACGATACTCCCAACCAAACCTTATTACTGATGAGGGGTTTGGATTCATTGTAAGTAAATGTTTTGATAAACAATCAAAAACATATCAATCGATTGGTACTTCATCAGTTACTGCGAATGATACATCTACGTTTTTTATTGCTGAAATAGGAGTAGGAACAAATAATATAGCAGCAACAGTGGCTGATAACTACTTATCAGAAAATATATTAGGAACAAAACTATATAAGAATGTTACTAATGGAGACTTAAGTGAATCTGATAAAAGTTTTTATTACGTTGCAAATTTTAATGCAGAGACTGATGATACATATACTTCAATAAACAACACCCTTGCAACTAATAAAGTGGAGGATGCTATTGAAGAAGTATTATTAGTAGCTAAAGGTGGAGGAGCAGATTTTAATTCTCCGTCCGAATCTCAACCCGATGAAAGAAAATTAATTGCAAGAACTGTTTTACAACAGCCTTTTACAAAATACTTTACAGACCGTTTAAGTGTTGCATGGAAAATAAAATTTGGATAATTTAAAATGTCAATAATATTAAGAAATAAACCTCAATCAGCAAATACATATTCTGTAACGGATGTTCAGTTGACGGGTGCTATTTATAATTCGCCAAGACAACAAACACTAGTTTCAGTTTACCCAAATGATACTAGGTTTGATGCTGTTAAAATAGGTGACTATTTAATTCCTATGAGAAAGGATAATCATAGATCAACTGATTTTCACTCCTTTGATACTATTGACCCATTACTTAATTTAAGAGTAGTTGATAAAAACTTTACATCAACTACAAAAACCATTGTCGTTTCGGGTGATGCAAGAAAACATTTTCCAGGTGATGGCTCGCCAGGAATTACTAGTGGACTACATGGATCGCCTGATGGATATTATGACTCTTCAAACATTCGTGGAATTACTGTTGATAAGATCAAAAGACATCGAAAGTATAGAATCACCGAACTTAATGATACTCAATGGGAAAAATTTGGAAATTTATATAAAACAGGTGACACTGCTATAGAAGGCAGAACACTAGCTTCTATAGGTACATCTTTTATAGCTTTGGCAAGCGGAGACCCCTCAAATACAGAACAGGCTGATACACCATCATTTAGAACAAGCGCATATAGTAATGGGGTCGGAACAAGTGAATCACCTTATTATATTTCGGGTATCACTAATGTTGAATCACAAGTAGTCAATGGAAAATACATTCGGATTAATAAAACAAAGTATGCTAATACTTTAAGTGATATTGTTCTCGAATTGCGAGATGCTCAAGGTTCAACTTTATCGACTGAAAATTCTAGGTGGACTATTTGGAATCCATATACCAAAAAAGTATATTTCGAAGATGAACGAACAGCTTCAATTCCAGGTTCTGAAAGATTTGATTCACCTTCTAATGATAGCCCAACACTACGTGATGGTGATAATATTGATAATACTCCAAGTGTTAAATGGTTAGATAGATTAGTTAGTGTACCTGGTATATTCGGTCAATATAAAGAAGACTCAACAAAAATGGGTAGAGTCGTAGAGGTGGCTCATTTCAGTTCTATGATAGGAATTGATAGACCATTAAGCAATGTTGAATTGGATAGAAATTTTAGTGGATTACAAAGTGGTAAATTAAATCGAGATGGGTCTCAACCTATTGAAGGTAATTTAATTATTAATGGTAGTGCTTCAGTTAATTCATCATTAGATGTAACAGACCGGATTATTGTTGGCACAGGAACTGGTTATAATACAAATACAGGTTTAGCTTTAGGAACAAAAGATTTAGAAGTTAATAATATTCGTTTATCTGGTGTAATTAACGATGATGCTTTATTTAGAAAGTACGGAGTTGTATCATTCCCACATTCATTTTTAGCAGACTATAATACCAAAAATAAAGCATTAGAACCAGTTACAGTTCTTTATTTCTCAAATGTTGATACTATAGTTAGTGGTCAGTCAATATCAGCTGTATCAAACGGAAAAAGTGGAACTATAAGACGTATCAATTCTGAATATGGATATGTAATGGTATCAACTTCAGATTCAAACTTATCATTTATTTCTGGTGACTATATTGTTGGGCAGTCTCAGCTTGGCCCGATATTAAAAGTATTAGCACCAGCCGATTATATTTTACCTGGCCAAGCAATTAGGTGTTTTGGTCTTCAACAAAATGATACACCTTTAGCTACTTATATTGGACAACCTATAACAATAGCACAGCAACCTACATCGGATAACCTAGTACCGACTGCAACCAAAAAGATGGTTAAAAGTGGTAGTAAAACATATCGTTATAAAATTGCTCAAATGCATAAGAAGACTGGTAAGATTAGTGAATTATCTGCTGCATCAAATGATATAACTGGAGCTCCGTCGTTAGCTAACTTTGATAAAAATAATTTCGTTGAGCTATCCGGCATTTCAAGAGTAGATAGCGATCATGCTATCCTAGTATATCGATATGCACCAGATGATGGTCAAACTACATACCACTTAATTAAAATATTAGATAATCTAGAGTTAAGTGGAACAACAAATTTAGTAATAGCTGATTATGGTGCATATGATAAAACACAATGGAGTGAATTAAATTCTCCAAATAAGAACTTTACATATGATCAATCTTATGATCTAACATATATTCCAAGTTTAGAAAACCCTCATACTACAAACCCAGATGGTCCTGCTCAAAGTGGTATTAAAGGTTATCTTCCATTTGTGGGTGGTTCACAAAAATATAAACTTGGTTGGCTAGATACTACTATTGCCCCAAATCCACAAAATACAGCCACTGCTCTTATTACATCAAGTACTGACTCTCCGTCATTCTTTAGAATTAAAGAAACTCAACTATGGAGTGGTGGTACTATAGATGATACACCTAATATTAATGAAAGTTTATTTGAAAGCCCTGGTACGTATCCCAGTCAGGTATCTGCAGTTTATGGAGCACCATATAAAAAGACAAATGAAATAGAAATATTCTTTGATAACTCTCGGCATATTGATAGTCCTAACGGATCAATTGTTGGAGGCCTACAAAAAGTAATATTAGATGCAATTGCTGATGGCACTCGAACTGTAACTTTACCGGGTGGTACATATTATACTAAACTTCTTACATTACCTAGAAACTTTAAATTTGCTGGTCAATCTGATAGAAATACAATTATAAAATCAATTCCATTTTTAGATGAAGATGATAATACAAGTAGTATTGCTGGTGGAAATACAAATAGAGCTTCTAGTTATGGAACTATTGCCTCGAGCGGAAAATTAATTAAAACAGCTGTTCCATTCTTTAAAGAAACTTTAGATGGTAATATATATGCAACCAATAGTTCATCAGTTGGTGCTGGAATTGATAAATTTGATACACGAACTGTTAATAGTGTTCAAGAAACAAATGTAAATACGATTTATAAAGGTGTCTTTTTAGGTTCTCAGGCATATGCTCGAGCACTAATTGAATTTGATGCTAAAGAGAGTGTCGAAGTTGCAGACATTCAGTTTGACGGAAATATAATTAATACATATCCAGTCTCAATGGAACTAACTGGAAAATCCAACTATTTAATGAGCGGGCAATTGTCTAAAAATATAACTCTTAAAAATATAACTATAAATAAACCACCTTTAGGCGGACTTTATGGAGAAGAAATTTCTGAATTGGTTATGGAAGGTTCTACTTTAAAAAATGGTTCACTTTTCCTTAGTGATAATCCACTTTCTGCTGGATTATATTTACCAGGAAGTTCAAGAGTAAGACTTACAAGTAATATTATTGAAAACTTTAATGCAGCAAACGATTTAACTTCAAATGAAAATACCACTATGGTTGGAAATATTGTCAAAGATACTGGCTCAGGTATTTTAGGATATGCAACCTCTAACTTTGTACATGAAGGTAATTTAATTTTAGGACCTTCTAATGAGTTTATACCAGTAGTTGATACATTAAATTCTGAATATGATCAGTTTAATGTTAACTTAGTAAATGAAGCTGGCTCTGGATCAAGTAGTTTCCAATCAGACATAATTCAATACTTAAGAGATGACTCACCATTAAATCTGTTACCACCTGAGCCTAGTGCTAATAGAACTGGTATATCAATTACATCTGATATTAAAGTCCTAGTGGGGCTTAACAATCAACAATATACTCTACCATCTTTAATTGAAACAAAACGTTTTAATTTTAAATATTCGAGTCCAAGTAGTGCTGATGGATATGCTATCACTCATAATATGCAAGAAACAAGTACAACCGGAGCTGCCAATCTAGCCGATGGTAATATTCAAGTTTCTATTAATAATGCTAAAGTCAATTCATTAAAGGTTAATGCAGGATTTGATGTACTAACTACTTTATACAATTCATTAACAACTCGACCTGAAGGAGAAAAATTAATTGGTCTTGTATATGATGTTATTGGAACTGAATACTTATATATGGAACCAGGAGACACATCATTACAATATTCTTATATTAAGATTGATACGATTGATAAAGAATTAACATTTAGAATTGACTCAAATTATTCTGGTCTTATTGCTATTGGTGATAGAATTACATTTACTGTTACTGTACGTAATGATCTTGTTGGAAATTTAGGAAATTTGGCTTTAAAAACTCAAACCGAACAAGATGTGGGAGGTAAACCAATTCTATTTGGATATAAAGTTAAACGAAAAATTGTTGGCTCAAACACCACAGACATTATTGTAGATATTGGCTCAGACTCAGGCTTGACTGCTAATGATCGTGTAGGATTGGTAGATGGCACAGCCGGTTTATTAACAAGCTTGGCGGCTCAGGCTGATCCGTCAGATATTGCTGGTTGTAAAATAGGTATCAGAAACACATTTTCAATAGCTAAGGGAAGAATAGTTATATAAATAGTAAAAGAGAAAAGAATTTATGGCAACTTATAAACAGGTAAATAAAAACACTAATATAGTTTCGGTCGGTAGAACTGCACCAGTTCCTAGAGGTCAGCAATCCAGTCAGAATTCACTTCCAGTTGTTCTTGCTAGTGATGCATCTGCTATTCCAGTTGTTGAACAAAATAAAGTTGCATCAGAAGTTGCGCTATCTCTTTTAGGTATTCCTCGTTCAGAAGTTGCATTAGGTATTTTTGCCGATGTTAATACTTATGATGTTAATCCGTCAGAGTGGTCAATAGAACCTGCGGATAGACGTTCATTTACTGGTACAGATTTTACAGCTTCTGGTATTAGAAAATTTACATATGAAGGTTATAGTAGTAATTCATATAACTGGGGTTTAACTCATGTGCCTGAAGAGGCAGGAGCAATGATTGAAGCTCCGGCTGGAGAAACAACTGTTCTTACTTCAAAAAGATTTTTTAGATATCAGCCAGGTCGTGTATCATCTGCAACATTTGGTGTTAAAGCATCAAGTCTTAAAGATGCATTACCAGATCGTACTTGTAGAAATCCTGCAATCAGAAAATATGGAATTTATGATAAGTTTGATGGTTATTATTGGGAAACCCGTGAAACTGGAAGAGGTGATCAATTTTCAGTAACAAGAAGAACACAATCAATTATTGATTTTAGATTTAGTTATAAAGATTTTGGAACTCAAACAATATCCACTCAAACAACAGATTATGGAATTGTAGGAAAGGGCAAAGAAAGTAATGAAGTTCGTGAATCTATAATGAATTCACCAATTGCTACTCAAGCTGACATAACAACCGCTTCTAGTCTTATCACCTTAGCTAATGTATTTTACTACGGTGATTCTCCTGCTGCGCTAGGAAGACACTTTAAAGATGGGGTAATACCAAAAGTTGGTATGACCGTAAGAAACATTACAATTGGTGCTTCAACTGATCCTCAGCCTGCAGGATATTTGGCTGATACCGATAATTCTCCGCTATTCCGAGAAAGTACAATTGTAACTGCTGTTGTTAGAAATGGAAATGATTTACAAATTACATTGAATAACAATACTATTGATGGTGCAATTTCAGAAATTGCTGCAGGTGGTACTGCTATAAATCCTGCGGATTCAACCAGTGATACTATTACAGGTACAGGAAATGGTCGACTAGATAGTCCATTTGGACCACCCCGAAAATTAAAATTTTCTTTTTCTGGTGAGAATGTTATTGTTAGAGATAATCTTCCATTAGTACAAGCTGGAATCTATGACCCATCACTCTTAAATGATAGAACTGAATACGTAATTGAATCTGCAACAACTGATGGAGTTGTAACATTTCCTAAACCTTCATCTGCATCTGGTTTAACTGGAGCTGATATTGAAAAGGAAGGCATGATTAAATATGATGATTCACCTGGTGGATTATATGTGGCTAATGTATTTAAATTTGGTCAGATAGTAGAATATACAACCGATGCAACGAATATTAGTGATGCAAATGGTGGTTCTTTTTTAAATAGTCAAGTTGGCGGAGTAAAAAATATCTTCTTTATTAACGCAATCGATACATATAATAATAGTATTGAATTAAAGAATATTGCAGTTAGAGGTTCTACTGCATCAGGTGGAGTTGACTCTCCTACTAATGTAACATTTAATACAGATTCTGTAGCTAACTTTACAACTGGAGGTATTACTACAAAACATTTTATAAAAACACCAGTACCATTCTTATTTCCTGAGGTTGAATATGATGAAGCAGATGGTTTAAATATGAGTGATGTTATGTTCCCATACACAAGATCATTTTCAGTATTTAGCACTGATGCTACTAAGCCACAACAAGATGTAATTGGCAACCACCATAGAAGTGGGAATGCTACAAATGAAGCTTATGGGCCAGGATGTTTACAAACAGTCTTAGCCGATAGCCAAGGGAATAAAGATAATAGTTTAGTTGAAACTTATAAGTCAGAGATTAATGATCTTAATTCTGGTCTATCTTGCTGCCACATGAAAGGTGGAAGAACATATAAGGCAACTGAAAATTCAACTAATACATCAACTGGTACTGTGAGAAAAGAAATTCACAGAAAATGTTCAGGTTGGAGATATTGGATTGATGATAATGTTAACCCTGAATATTGGGGAGTTTACGAATATAAAGTACCTCGTTCAAGATTTTCTTTTGAAAGTTTAAATGGTAATACAGATGAAGCTCAATTATATTCAGATGTTGTTAAAGATGGCGGATTGACAAGATACCCAGGCCAAACAACAATCGCAACCGAAAAGAAAAGAAGTTCAGTTTGGGATATTGATTTTTCTAATGTCATAATGAAAAAAATCGAGTTCTCTTGGTATGGTGCTGTCGGAGCTTTATTCTTAGCATATGTACCAACAGGAACAGGAGAAGCCCGATGGGTTCGAGTTCATCATTTAAGATGTTCGAATCAATTAAAGACTGCTTCACTTGGTAATGCCACTTTACCATTAACATACACCGTATATGGTGGAGGTGTTCCAAAACAATACGGAAGAAGTACGTTCCAATCAACCTCATATGCATCAGGTCTTTCCGTTTCAGAATTTATAACTAAGTATGGTTCATCATATTATATTGATGGTGGAGATAGAGGTACAGTTAGATTGTTTAATTATGCAAAACCTTCTGCATCAAAAATTTCATCATCAAGACTTTCAGATGAAATAATCGTCTCGACTGCTCTCGGAGGTGCAGATGCATCTAGTGAAGTAACGCTAGGTACAACTTCTACAAATACTGTCCGATTTAAAGGAACTAGAAATCGAGAAGACATATATGTTGGCTCAACTGTTACATTTGGTACTGGTACAAATCTTCCTCAAGCTCAAGTAATTCATGTTGAAAGGCAAGGCAAATTTAATTCACCAGATGCGGCTACTAATTCACCAAATACATTTACTGTAAGATTAGACAGAGCTCTAGTAATCAATAGTCCTGCCACTTTCCTTTTAGATGCTCCTTATACTTTATTTGGTATCACTTCAAAAACTAATATTCAATCTTCACAAGACTTTTTAGTAAGAAATCGAGTTCAGGTATATCCTACAAAATTGTCTGTTGGTCAACAAACCGGAGGTTCAGTAGGACAAAAAGAACCAGTATCTTTATCATTAACTAAGAATGCTATATTCCAAGATAATGCAATTTATAAAGCTTTTAGTAGTGACAATGATAAAGCCCATAAACAAGTTCGATTTGTTGGAACTACAGATGCAGCATTAGAATTATCAGGGTCAGGCTTACCAACTAGATTATCTAAATCAGGTTCTGGTGGAGGTAATGTTTCACCAAACCCAATTGCTCCTGTTGCTGCAGGTCTTGATTCCGGTGGAGGCACATCCGCTGGACCATATTATACTGATGGCCAAATAGGAGATAAGATTTACGGGTGGGCTCGAGTTACCGATAATGTAAATGAATTTTCATTATTTGGAAGACTAGAGGTAGTAGGAATATCCGCATCACCTGGATTTGAATGGGACTTTATACCAGAAGATAGCTTTACTGGAACTGTTAGATTTGTAAATCGATCCTTATTTACTCATGCATATCAATATTATAATGAATTAGGTGGTTTTAATACTGGTACCGGTAGCACTATTGGTAGGATTGCTGATGAGGCTTCTATGAATAATGCATCATCAACTTCTACAATTGAAAGATTAAGTTCAATAACTGTGAATAATGAAACTAGAAGACCAATACCAGGAACAGGTACTAAAGTAGCAACTTTCTTCTTACAGGACGGAAGTGACTATTTTGACCTACAACCATACTTCGATTATAATAAGGACTATATATCTTTTCCTTTAACAAACGTACCGGACAACTTATTTATAGGGGCAACCATTAATACATCACCTAATGTATACCTTGATGGTGAAACTTCTAGTCCTAGTGTCGCGGTAAGTTTGACTTGGGAAGAGCAATAGTGATATGATATGGCACAATACATTTTTACACCCATTACAGATATTCTTTCAAAGGAGACCGATGGTCTTTATGGGAATAAGTTATATTTTCAGCTTGTAGCAAATAATTATAATTACTCTCCATTTGCTGAAGATAATTATATTTCAACTAACTTTTTATCTGTAGTTAAACCTGGTCAATATGTCTACCCGTTAACTCGGGCGGGGTCTATTGCATCAATTCCTAATTCTGATACTTCAGAAAGACTTTATCCTCTAGATAATTTAAAAACAGTTAAAGTTACAGATGTAATAGAAACAAACGGATTTGCAGAAGTAACGTTATCAAGTCCTCTTCAAGCTCCAGTTTTAGGTAACACTGGTGTTAATGCGCAATATGATTACTTTTTATTCGATACGTTTTTTAATAAAACAAATCAAGCTAAGATAGGAATAGATAGAAAGCCTGCACAACAAGTAGAAACTTTAGTTTCATTATATGATCAAACCACAAGTTCACTTTTAGTTGACCAAGCAACTAATCCTTTATTTACAACCGATAAAACTTTTTTTGATGAGGCCCTTAAAACAATTAATGCCACATCCGTAGTTGTAAATAATCCGCCTTCAGACTCAATTAAAGTTGAAGAATTATTTCCAACGTCTTCTGAAGTTGCATCATCTCTTTTAGGAGTACCTAGAGGTGAAGAGCAACTTTCGTTATTTTCTGACGTTTCTACTTTAGGGCTTGATAGTCAAACCTGGGAATCCTTTTCTTATCGAGGAAGTGATCGAGCTACTCAACGAGAGTGGGAAGAAAGAGCCACAACACAAAAAGAAGGCAATAGATATAATGGCAAAATTATAGAAAATATTGCAGAGCAGGCAATCGAATTATCGTCTAATCCTGTACCTTATGGATATCCGTTTCCAGCTATTGACACGAGATATCATAGAGGCCTCGATGGTCCGCGGGCGCCCTTTGGTGAATTTCAAAAATATAAGAATTTTATTATATTAGGAAATATGCTATTCTTACACTTTAAAGGCACCGGAAAAGAAACCGCATATCTTGACCCGAATCATGTAAGGTGGGGAAGAATTGGAGGTTATAATTTTATTAATGGACAGCTAGAACAAAATTATGAATTTCACCAATTCGGAAATAATATATCTGAAGAAGTAGCTTTCCTTTACATTGATACTTGGACAAGAACCTGGATTGATATCAAAAATGAAGTGGGTATTGTTGATACAAGTTTTATTAATAATATAATATTAAATAGTTTTAATAATTATCCATTGCGTGAAGCATTGAAGGCGGAATATTTAACACTTAATAGAAATAATAATTCTATTACTCAAGCAGAGGCCAACACTAATGCAACTGCAGCAAATACAATTTTAACAAATCATTTTAGCTCAGGCTCAGAGCCTCTAGTATTTACAGAAGCTTCTTCTAATGGAACAATGCCAGGGTATTCACTTGGGACAGAATATGAACAAGTAGTATTACAATCTAAAGAAGTTTATAGATATCAGCCGGGAAGAATATCAGGTTTTACTTTTGGTAGTAGAACCAACATTGCCAGTGGAAGTGGATTAAATTATGCTGAATGGGGATGCGTAAATGAAACCGATGAATATTTATTCAGATTATCAGAGGGTAAAATTAATATAGTTAGAAGATCAACTGTTAAACTTTCAGATGAATCTCTTGCTCGCTCTGGTGGTTTATTTCCACACGACCAAAAAGAATTTGAAAATTCTAAACCTTTATATGGTGGTAAAGTTAGACCAAAATTTTATGAAACTATTATAAATCAAAGTCAATTTAATGGTGACCCATTAGATGGCTCTGGTTTATCGAATTATAAACTTGACCCTCAAACTGTTACTATGTGGAAAATAGAATTTTCATGGTATGGTGCTATTGGGGTTCAATTTTATGCATATGTACCAACAGGAACAGGAGAAGCTAGGTGGGTAAAACTTCATAGAATTATAATTGAAAATTTATTAGGTCGTGCTAATCTTGAAGACCCTTATTTTAGAATGAGATATAATTTAGTTATTGGAAATAAAACAATAACAACCGAACCTCAGTTTGTTTATAAATATGGTTCTTCAGTTTATGTTGATGGTGGAGATGAAGGTACCAAAACACAAACTTCATTTAAGTCTGCTTTAAAAGTTGTACCTGAGGATTCTGATATTCCCGGCGACATGGCACCTGGCGATAAATTTTTACCAATGTTGGGATTAAGAAATCGAACTCAAATTAAAAATAGAGATGGTATTGCAAGACCCAGTAGAATAATAGCAATACCTGAAACTCTTAATGTTACATGTGATCAGTTAATAGAAGTTGATATAGTAGAAACCACTGGAGGGCCCGATGGTTTTGGATTTGTTTATGAAAATGGTTTACGTTGGAATCCCAATGCTAGCCCAGCCTTAAAGACTATTAACAATTCTCCGGCATATTCTAATTTTCCTACAGGTACAACCAATCAAACAAATGAAGGTGGAGCAGATTTATCACCTTATTCATCTCAACTTTTTGATTTTGTATTTACACCTGATACTCTTGGAAAGGTTTATAAATTATCATTGGTTAAACCTGGTCATATTAATGCTAGTCCAACTGCAAGAACTAAAAGTGGTGTAATACCAGAATTTCCAAGAACATTTCAAAAGTTATCTTCCGCGGATACTCCATTAATGATTGATTCTTCATTTGATGATGCTAAAATTTTTGTTCCTGGTTTAAATAATTGTTATATTGATTGGGATGCAACTATAAGTGATAGTACCATAACTAAGTATAGTGGCTCTTCCGCAGGTACTAGACCCGGCACTGATAATTTAGTAGGTGAAATTAGATTTAAACAAATTAATCGACATACTAGTATGTCGGATATTCAGCAATCGAGAATTGATGGTACTTCTATTACTAATTATAATTATAGAAAAAATTCAGTCAATGCTTCTAAACCACTTTTTACAATTCCAAAATCAGGCGCTTACTTTAGGTCAGGCAATCAAAATACTGCGTCTGGTTGGAACAATAAATTTTCTTTAGCCAATCCCAAATTCCCTGATTATAAAAGCAGATTAGCAAGGCCACCTTATAATGATTCACCATCAAGAACTCTAGTAAATCAATTTACTTATGATTTTGGACAAATATATTCTGCAGGTAACTCACCATTTAAAGGTCTTGTAGGACCTAACAATTTTGAAATTACTGACCCTTCATCGGTTTTCTTTCCATATAGATTTTTTGGAAATGGTGCAGAAAAGGATTATTATATTTTAAAAACAGCTTTTCAGTCATACGATTTAGGAGTAGGACAATCTGATTTTTGTGTACCATATTCTTATGGGTTTGCTATGACCAAATTGCAAAAATGGAATCAAGCTACTGCCACTACTGATGAATCATTTAGTGGAGAAAGTGTTACAATGAGATTTTTAAACCCTCATGCTGGAGGAGTAGGAATAATCAAAAATCCATTTACTGGCGGTGGAATTGCTGAGGGAAAGTATCCAGAGTTTAGAATTGGATTTACTAACAGAGTTCCTGCTTTAAAAAATATGGATGGCTCTAGTGTTACTATAGGTAGTGGCAATAATATGAAATGGAATGGTAAGTTTGAATCTCCTGGCGGAGAAGGTATACTTGATGATAAAGATTTTATTTATGCTGACTATACAGCAAAGTCAAGAAATTTTAGCAAGACAGTTGGAGAATTTGAAAGAGGTGAATTCTCATTTACTAATGCAAAAAGAATGCAAAATGATTATCGATTAAGAGGTATATTAGATGAAGGTAAAAGAGATAGTTCAGGCAATGCATTAGATTATCATATAGGTGGAATGCCTTCTTATGTTAGATTAGAAGTAGCTAAAGATTATACAGAATATCTTTCAATAGATTATGTAAGTGGTTTTAGTAATATTATTTCTACTTATAACGGTAGCGGATCATTTACTACTTATACTTCAGACCAAAGAATTCTTTTTCCTGAGTACCCAGATGCATATCTTGATGGGGCTTATCAGCGAGCTGATTTTGATGGAGAACTTTCAACACAATCGGCTGATGATCAGTATTTAATATTAAGAGACTATGACAAAAGTTTTAGTCGAGCTCTAAAACAGGGTTTAGAAATTAAAGGAGGCGGAGTTACTATTCGAACTACAGCTGGAGGGGTACCTCAAATAACTAATATTAAGTTTGTATCGGCGCCGATTGAATTTAAATACTATACAGATTCTGCTGGTACTGGAATCAATGACCAAGGGGATAGCGGTATAACTCTTTCGAATTTTCAGTCTGCGTATTTGATTCAAATAGATGGTGATTTAGAATCTGCTTTAGGGGGAATTACTTTAGACAATAATAGTTCATTATTATTTAAAATCGTGAATTTATTTTTTCCTGATGGTATAGATGGTACTGAAGAAACTCAAGTTCAAAAAGTATTTGCAGACTCTTCTACTAATTTTTATCCAGTAGTAAAATTAAGAGAAGACGCTATTATTAATAATATAGATATTAAAGTTGAAAGACCAGCTGGCCCTCCAACTATTATAAGTCCAATTTGGAAACTATACGGGGCTATGGAAATTGCAAAACCTCTTGTTAGCAATTCTCCTGGGTTTGCAAGAATGAATAATTCTGATGATGCAGCCGATGGAGTAGCTTCTTCAATACCGCCTTCTTTCTTTTCAAAAAATAGATTAGACGGATTAGAATCAAATAGTAATACCAATAAGGTATTAAGAAAATCAGTATCTGATCCGCTTTTCGTAGCAAAATCAAATGATGCGATTGCTTATAAACGTTTTGTTGGTTCTGGTTCATCAATATATGATTATCGAGGAAGGCTTGCAGAAAATGCTAAAAAGATAACTTCTTATTATTTTGGTAGTGACACTGCTGGAAAATCGTTATCAAAAGAAATTGATTTAAGTGGGGCATTTGGAGAAGACAGAAATAAACTTCTACCTGATGTATTAGGAACTAAAGTAACTTTTATTCGAGCGCAAAAGGTCAACATTGAAGATACTGCAGAAACAGCAAATGTGCAACTATCGGTTAATGTTAGCCAGATATAAATAACGATATGGCGAATTTGATATATGGTATTAACGCAAGGCGTGGGTTAACTGAGATTAATCAGGTAGATAGAGCCTTAAGAACTCTGGGTCTAGACCCAGCAGACTTAAGTCATGTTGGAAATATATCTAATAAGATTACAAGATCACAATTTCATCACTTATCTTATTCTTCGGGTTCTCCTAAAAACCAATTTCCTGAAAATGCTATTCAGCGTATAAGTAAATATGGAGATGCTATTAGGGGCATTACAAATAAAATCGAAAATAAAGCCGGAGCAAGTATTAATAGTAGCACAGGATTAGATTCAACTTCCGTAAAAGGAAATATTGTTGTTAATGGCTCTATTGCTGCACCGGCAATTAGATATTTTTCTACCGATAATTTAAATAGTCAAACCGGAGTTTTTGACCCTTTAGATATATCAACATCACGTGTATCATCTTGGTCACGACAGGGCAATACTTTATCTTTTGGTGGGTCACTTAAAATAGATAATATTAGCCCAGCTGTTGGGCACAAACGAATTACTGCATTAGAAACCGAAATTGGAACATCATATCAAGTTGGATTACCGCCTAATACTCCAGGTATTTCTATCGGTAAAATTATAATTGATGCAAGAATGGGTAAAACCACAATTACTCCAAGAACCTTTAAAGCTGAACAAGCAACTCATAAGCTTAAACTAAAAATCAATGGTATAGATACTTATGTATATGCAATGAAAAATATTCCTTTAAGCTTTGAAGGAACTTTTGCTGGAAGTAGAAGTAAAGCAATAATGTCAGTGACTGCAACCGGAATTGCTACTGATTATAGAGTATTTCAAGGAACTAACTTTCAAAATATACCAACTAGCAATTCAGCTTTGAATTTTGAAGATACTTCTGAGGCTCGAAGAATTATTGAGGTTTATCAGGTACCTTCAAAAATTACGACAATAGTTGCAGAAAACTTGAAATTAGAAAACTTTCCGAATGCTGACTACACCAATTTGACTAGTTTAAAATTTAATGGTAATTTATTAACCTCTGTTCCAAATTTTACTCAATCCGCCCCAAACTTAACAACGCTTGAACTTAACAATAATAAATTTTATGAGTCACCGATTGGTAGTGATGCCGACTTAAACAGAATAAGTGCTACTACGCTATCGAGATTTCCGGCTGCTTTAACAACTTTAAAAATATCTCATGCTTTTGGTAGAGGACCAAATGCAGGGAGTCGAAGCGTAAATGCATCTTTTAAAGATAGATTTTTATCATTACACACATTTCATATTGGTGATAGCATAAATAGCGCTGCATTAAGCTCTCCGATGTTACCTGAAATTCCAACTAGTTGTAGAGAATATAAACATAATTATATGGACTTTTCTATGATACCTGGAGCCTCTCAATCTAAACAAATAAGATTAGGATTTGATGAAAACACAAGTGTTCATTCAATAATAGGCACACCCACTAAACCTGCGCAAATTAAAATTACAAGGTCGCAAAACCAATTTTGTGTTAACTTTTCTCCAAGAATGAGTAAAAGTAATTGTTCACCGGGTGCAGGGTATAATAATGGAACTCATACTTTTACTACCAAGGGATTAACTTATTCAGGAGCTTCATCTCCTCAAGGAATTGTTGATGGCAATCTTACATTAACGATTGCTAATAACAAAATTGAAGGAGCTACATTTGCACCAGTTATGACTCCTGCTGAGTTTAATTTAAAACCACAAACATTTCCCAAATACCCTAATGGTTTTCAAGAAACAAAAATACCTCATGTAAAAGATAGCGGATATTCTCCAATGGGATTTTATATAGATTGTGGTTTGTTTTCAAGTCCGTGCTCTAGAAAAACTTTTACTGGGGTTCATCAACATTATAGAGTATTTAGTTTAGACGATGGTTACATGAATCAATTTGCTCTTTCATCTGCAAATGGAACTAGAAATAGAAAAAAATACAATGTAGTAGATTTTTCTAATGTTGCAAGAGATACCTCTGATGTATATAAGAAAACTTCTGGTACTCAAGAACTAGAAGCTATTAGCTGTGGACATTCATATATGCCAATTCCTTTTTTAGTAGGAAATACTACATTTAACAGATTCGACTTAAATCATAATAGAATTCCTAATTATGATGACGTAACACATGATATTCGAAGAGCTAAGGTTAAACTAAAAACTCACCCGGGTCTTGATACACCATCAAAATATAATTTTGCTCAGATGTATACTTTATACGATAGCCCTCATAAAGATTCACCATCTGATGGTAGCAATGTAGCAGTCTCATCTTTAGGAGCTACTGGAATATATAAACTTTCTGGTTGTAGTGATTTATCATATATTAGTCTTCAGAGTGGTGAATTTTTTGGTACATTTCCAGCCTTTACTGGTAATGATAAACTTGAATATGCTTACTTTGGTAAGACTCGTTTTACTAGATTTGAGCCAGGCCCTGTTGATGGTTCACCAGTAAATATGAATATCAATCAATTTTTTGATTGTAGAAATAAATTAAAAGAATTTATTTTTACTAGAGGAAGCACCAAATCGATGGCTAACAGATATGGCTCTAATATTGGACCAACTAGAACTGTAAAAAAAGGTGGTAACACTTATACAGTTGCACAAGGGATTAGGTCTTTAGAAATGCAACGTATAAGGGCAGTAGATACTGCTCATACTAATATTACTGGAATAGAACCTGGTGATTTTCCTACCGATGTACTCGGTCCACAATTGGATAGATTTATATTAGCTACTCGAGAGCAAAATGATAATCGAGAATGGAGAAGTAGAATTCAAGAAGCATGGGGTTGGCCTGGTGATAACTCAACCAGATATAACGGAATTACTGGTCCTATACCTACATTCAAACTTGCTTCTGGTTTAACATATTTAAAATTATCAGGTAATAGTTTTGGTGGTCCTTACGCTATAGATAATTTTACAATAGGATACAATCCTAATCTAGAAGAATTACAAATAAGCAATAATGCAATAGGTGGTAATTTTAGTCTTCATAATTTATTAAATGAAACTGCTGGAACAACTAAAGGTTCGGATAAATTAAAAAAAGTAAAAGCAGACTGGAATATGATGAAAGGACTTACAGACCTTGGATATCAGAATGATGACCCAATGCCAGAATTTTTACAACTTAGTTTAGCAGATGCCTTTGATTGCCCATCTTTCTCTCGTCAAGGAACTGTTAATAGCGCTATTCCTTATGGAAAAGGTAGCCAACAATTAATGGAGCCTGGTTCGGCTAGTGGGTCATCTGACCGGTGGTTGCTTGATAGACGAAAAGATGGCACTGCATATAAATATGAGCAGGCTGTTCCTGAGTTATTTCAAAGATTTCCAAAGTTAAGACATTTGCAACTATCTAATTGGGATATGAAAGCATCCCGTGGTATATTTACCAGATTTGAGATGAGCGGAAATTATGATTATTTCTTTAACACTAATATCGGGTTTATTGATATAAGAGGTAATGGTTTTACTAAATCTGCAATTGTGGATTTAGCAGAAGCATTAAAAAGATATTGTCTTAATGAAAGAAATTATCGTTCACGAGTAACTGTTAAGTGTAATTGGCAAAGAGGATATGATAGTCCAAGTGGTTCTGATCCGTTGGCAGGAACCGGCGTACCGGGATTAGACGGAAATATGGATTTCAGATTAAGAGTTCCAGGTGATAATATTTTAACTTTTCACCCTGATTCTGTATATAGAAGTGGAGACCCAAGAACACACTTATATGATCTTCCTACTTTAGAACAAAATGATTTATTTGAAGAATTAAGACGAGACTATGATATTAAATTTGAAGGTGTACTACACTCTGTTGTACCACAAGCTCCACAGGCCCCAACCAATATTGACCTTAACATAACTGGTTATAGTGCTAATAAATTACACCCTGATAGACAAAGTGGTAATACATATAATTTATATGAAACTGGTGGAGGTAATAATACAACATTTAGTTCATCTCAATTAGATATGGAAATAAGTATAAGTGGTATTGATAGGGGAGCAACTACTAGTTTAAAGGTATTTAAAACAAATTGGCAAGGAATAAAAACAGAGCTGACTCAGTTTAGAACAGAACCTCAGCCAGGAGCTTATTTAGGAAACCCAACTGTATTTAATTATACAATGCCTATTATTGGAACGGGTGGTGATATTAATCGCTTATGGACTTTAGCTCCAAATAATTTATCAGATGCTTTACCTGAAGGTACAACCGATTTTTCACAACACTCGCAAACATTTACAATTTCAGTTGAAGTTTCGGGTGTAAGGCCAGGTGTAGCACAAACAGAAAAAACATTAACCTTTATTAATAATGCAGTGTCGGCTACATACCCAACAACCGATGGCACATCACATGTTTATGGTGAATGGAAAGATGAAAGTATAAGTTAAGTAAAATGGCAGAATTTGGATTCAGTAAAGCAGGTAACTTAGCAGAAGTTAAAGGCGGACAACGAGTTTTAGAAAAACTTACAAGTGGTTCGGCGGTGCCTTTTGGCTTTCCTGACTTTGGCGTCTTTGAAACAAATCAAAGATACACAACTGGGCAAAGGCTGGATTGGATTCCAAATAATTATAAGTTTAGTGTTCGAATAGACTCACCAAATATTGGTCCTAATAGTGCTATTATTGTTTTACAGAATATTAGTAACTCATCACCAGACCCTGTAATAGGTACTCGAAATTTATCAATAAGAAATGGTGATGCTATATTAAGTTCACCTGCATCGACCAAATCTGATAATCTTATTTTAAATGTTAATAGGTCAGATTTAACATCAGACACCGGTACAGTTTCATTAACTCGAGGTATGCAGAATCTTGAAGGTAGTGGTGCCGGATTTTATACCGGGGCTGACAATCCTGCAGGATATGTAGGAAATGGTTTAATCAATTCATTTTTAAATAATACACCCAATGAGATAGTTGTTGTTCAAAAGAAAAATAATGCAAATTATTCTCCAGCAACTGGTGAATGGACATTTGGTAGAGATTTACAATTTTGTTTTACTAAAGGTGATATTGTTACAGGAATAAATCAAAAGGGCAATTCAACTCCCTGTGATGTAATTAGTGAAATGCCAAATGGAGATGAATCAATGTATCCGTTAATAGTTGGAGATTATACGATTGATGACTTAGGAAGAACAAAATTTAAACTTTTACGCTCACAAAACTCTCCACTAAAAATCAATAGCGTACGTGTTCGAAGTTATTCTTTTACAATGGGTGATACAGGAGTATCTACAAGTGGAAGTGGAATAGAATATTCATTTACAATCAAAAGAGACGGAACATCTTATTCTATATCTGCAACTGCTGCCTCCGGTGATAACTTTACAGCAACTGACACAATTACAATTTTAGGAACTCAACTTGGTGGAACAACACCTGCAAATGATTGTACTATTACAGTCGATTCTACATTTACTCATAGCGGAAGTAAAATTGGAGTTCTGAACACATCTGTTTCAGGTACACCTATTACAACAAACCATTACTCACCTAGTGCTAATACTCCAAATGAAATTGGATTAGATATTACTAAAGTGGTTAGCTTTACTAGAAAGTTACCAGTTCATGTGAAAGATTTACATGGTCTTGTACCTCCTTTATTTGAGTCACAAAGTGGACCACAATCTTTAATTGATATTCAAGATGCTTCAACAAATTTGCAGGGCTCTTATACGTCATTATATCCTTACTTTGAGGATTTAACAAAAATGTATAATTACGGGGCTGGGGGTTTAACAATTACAAGTAATGAAACAGAGGCCTTTTCAGTATATGATGAAGAATCGGGTAGCGGGGTAGTTCGAACACTTTCTCAAGCCATTGATGCTGTAAGAAGTAAAATGGAATTTATTCGTGATTTATCTAAAACAAGATTTACAACAGATAGCCCATTTCACAATAGAACAAGTAATGAGGTAATTATAGATGGTTCTTTGATAATTCAAGACCCTTCATTAGTAAATTCACCTGGAAGTTCAACCAAGCCAGGATATTCAGGTCATGCAGATTGCCCAGGTGGTTCTGCTGTTTATATTCAAGAAACTTCATCAACTGGTGTAGGTAAAGTTTATAATCGAGCCTTTTCTACATTTGATGGACCATGGGAAGCTGATGCAAGTGTAGGTAATAAAAAGATATTTACACATAATACACTTGCAGCTGATCGGGTTCGTCATTTAAATGTAGAAGCATTAGCATTTGAAGACAGAGTAGTATTAAGAGATTACGCAGATATTCATATAACAGATGCAGATACAAGTACGGTTGGAAATAATAGTGGAATAACATTGCCTTCTGGTGTAGCTGGAAGAACTTCTACAAAAACAGTATTTGGAATACCAGTCAATATGCCTGCTGGAGCATCAACTGCATTAAACTCTTCACCAGGAAGTAGAGGGTTCGAAGAAAAGATGCCAATTGAAGTTGATGAAATGGATATCTCAACAGGAGAAATAAATACTGTAACCTATTATCTACTTTTACGTAGAAAACCTATTAACTAGGATAAATACTTTTATGGCATACGGAAAAGCATTTAGAACAGAGGGATTAAGATTATCTCAAGTATTTGGTGAAGTTCCAAATAAAACTAAAGGAATGTCTAACATTCTTTCTGCAGCTTCTACCTCTAAAGATTATTTGTATGAAGATATTTCAATTTTAAATGGAATTGCAACTTATGGTCTTGCCGCAAGTAATAATCAAGTAAGCTATAATTCAATTAGGGAAGAAAACAGACTAAGTGGAATTGAATTAGAAAATACTTACTTAGTGCAATTAAGTCAAGGTATATATCAGAAAGCACAACCGATTCAAACAATAAATAATCAGTTAGCCACATTAGACGTTGAATTGGGTGAAGAACTTCTAGGAGGTGGTGGTGATGGTTTACTTGCAGAGTATTATGGTTGGAAAGATGTATATGGAAATAATCAAGACATTCAAGCCGAATCGGGTGGAACTTATGTAGAAAATCAAGGGGCGGGTCTTACTATACCATATTTTTCTCCTAATACTGCAGTTGTGCCATCTGATTCAGAAGCATTCTTTGATTTTGGACCTTCATTTTTAGCAGGAAAAGAACCCAATTATAAAGAAAAAATATGGGATAGCGGAATTTTTAAATATGAAAATGGAAACTTTCACCCGTCAGTAAATAGTGATAGTGGTGAGGGTATTATAAAATTTTCAGGTTATTTTAATACTGGGTTTGGTAATTACGGAGATGCTCGATCTGGTAATACTAATGAATTTCATATTGATAGATTTATTATTACTCAACAATCAAATAGATTTGGAGATGAAACAGATTTAGCAGGAAGAACATCTGTACCTGTAATCATTAAATTATGGGAAGTAAATCAAAAAACCGGAGAAAGAACTTCTAGTGATGACTCTCCTATTGCAATAGGCCGATATGCCCCTGGCCAAAATTCACCTGAGTTTGATTCACCAGAAGGTCAGAACCCCCCTATGTATTACTTTACTTCTAACGTTGCTGGTGGTATCAATAATAATTTAATTAGACCTGATGACTATCCTAGTAAGGATGTAACTCAAATGGACGAAGTGGGTAGCGGATTTGTTGTAATGCCTATTACCGATAGTTCTCCAAAGCATGAAGAAAATACCGGAGTTGCTAGAAATAAATATTCGCAAATATTTAAAAATGATACTTTTTATTCAATGGAAATGTATTTTATATTGGCTCCTAGAAATACTACAATTTTAAAGCCTGAAATATTTATTGAAGGTTATGATTATTATAATCGTCAGGCAAAGGTACTTCAAAAAAGAAATTTCTTTTCTTCTAACCCTCTTGCACCCGGTAGAATTAAAGGAAAGATAAATGATATTCTTTTGCAAACTATTGATAAGAGTGGAACACGAGTAAGTGGATTATCAAAACGTATTGGATTGACTGACTCAAATTCAACACCTAATTTTAAGACACATTATAATTCGATTGGTTATGAGTCGCCATTATTAGGAGCCTATAGTAGAATTTTCTCTGATTCCAAAATTCAAGTTAATTATAAAGCTCCACATAATTGGCCACAAATAGCTCGAGCTCGATGGGTTGCAAGAAATTTTGCAACTCAAAGAGATCAACCACCAACTACAGATAACCCAGGAAAGTTTCATTATACAGTTTATAATATGAGCAAAGGGGGAAATGCTTCTTTCGGAAAAGCAAGTGACGGAACATTAGTAAATAACGAGAGAGTAAGAACAGGAAATCTTATAATCGATGCTAACTCTCCAAAACCAAAAAGAAATTCATCAGATCACTTAGGCTCGGTTTTTGCTCCCTTTACTTATATCGATCACATGATTGATAATTATAATGAAGAACCTGTATATTTATCTAAGCCAGTTACTTCTTTAAAAACTCATGAAAGTGGGCTTACTACATGTCAGGCAGTTGACCACCGAGGATTAAAAGGTTATGGTTGTGGCCGAATAGAACTTGTACCTAATGCCGGAGCCGATGGTGGATTAGGAATGGCATTAGTTGCACCACCTTATGGTACTAATACATCGAACCGAAACATGAATTGTCCACGAACATTCTATGATGGTGAACCATTATCAATAGGTGATATAATTATTTTTGAAGATTACAATGATACTCCATTTATAAAAGTACACGATGTTTCACCACAAGGCGCATTCTTTACATGTTTAGCAAGTACATCATATCCATCGGTTAGTGGTGACCCAACAACCATTAATAATAAAGTTATTGCTGGAGGCCATACTAATGCTGGACTAATAACTAAAAAATTAAGACCAGATTCTGGTAATGGAAGAAATTTCTTTATATACCGACATAAAGGATTAGTTGATGAATCACTAGATGGTTTTTGTACATTAGATTCTACATCTCAAAGAGTTATTGAAGGCATTGCTATTTCTGATGCAACTACATCTACAAATAAAATAATACTTGATAGAAAGAAACTTTTAACTTATGATGGTCAATTAATGCGTGAACCATCATCAGTCGGAAATCCATATTCGGCTTCTGCACCAGGTATATTGGGATTATTTGCAGATTATAATGGTGACACTGTACCTAATGAATCTATTATTAATAAAGTATTTGATTTAAAACTTCCAAGAACAATTACGATTAATAGTTTAACACACAATTTAGATCAATATTCATATTTATCACCAACTGGCCATGAATGGTTTTATGCTGGAAGTGGTTCCATATATGGTAATAAGGCTACTGGTGATTTCTTCTATAGTAAAGACGGTTTAAATAATTCACCTGACCGACTAATTTATAATAATACGCAAAATAGGTGGGAATACATTGAAGGTGGAGCCTTAGTTGCTCATTATGATACGGGAAGTAAAAAGGTTCTGCCTGATACTGGTAATACAACTGTTAGTGATAATACATATGCTTTAACATATACATCTACAAGTTCACCAAATGCTGGAGTTGAAATCCATTTATATAATTCAGATAAAACTATTCAAAATTTAGTTTCAGATATTAAAACAGGATTTGGAGTAACAATTACGGATACTGCTTTTGGGGCTCAAAAGAGATATCAATGTTTTCCACCAACAAATACTGCTCCTCCGTTCTTAGCAACAACAACTGGGTTAGCATCAAGACCTGGAGGAGAAACTGGTTTATTTACCGATAGCCGAGGAAGCATAGAAGTATCTCTTTCTTCACCTCGAGCAGGAGCTACAGGAACAGGAGTAGGAGCAAATGATTCTCCATGTACTATTACATGTAGTCAGATAAAATTAGAAGGTGGATTTGGAAATAATAGTCCAGGTATTAATTCTTCACCGGGTACATCAAACGGAGAATTGATTGTAGCTGCAGCAACATCTTTTGCTAGACCTAATAAACTATTTCAACCTGGAGGTGTTATTGAATTAGCGTCTAACACTCCACATTATAATAAAAGAATTGAGTTTAATTATATAACCCCAAATGGAGACACTGTTGAGTACTTCTTATTAGGTACAACAGACCCAACGATATAAATAGAGATAATTATGGCGACTTATTCAAATATTTTTATAGACCAAGGGTCAACATTTACTTTTACCGTCGATTTAAATGAAGCCACCAGTGGTTCTGACGCAAACTTAACGGATTTTGTTGGGGTAGGAAGAATCAAAAAGACATATGGTTCTTCTAATTCACCAGGAGCTTTTAATAGTCCTAAAGTTGATACTAGGTTTTCAATTGTAGGAGATGTTTCAGGGGCATCAACATTTAATTCATCTGATAAAGGAATTGTTGTTTCATTAACTGCCGCACAGACATCGGCAATAAAAGCTGGTAGATATGTTTATGATATAGAAATCAGAAAAGCATCAACTAGCGAAGTCAATAGAGTATTAGAAGGTCAAGTTGAAATTACACCAAGAGTAACATTATCAACGGAGACCTAATCTATGTCTATTAAAGCATCAATACGTTCAGCTGGTACAAAAGTTACAGCAAACACTGTCGGAATCATTCCTGTTCTTAATGGAGATACAACTCTTAATGGTGCATTGTCAATTAATGGTGACCTAACAGTTAGTGGTTCTTTCGGTGGAGGTTCTATAAGTGGAGCAAGTACTTTTGATAATACGCCTTCTTTACCAGGTATTAATTTAACATCTAATACTCCAGCACTTTTAAGAGAGATAGGATTGGGTAACTCACCAACATCACTTACAAGTACAAATATATCAGCAACTATAGAAAGTAACAATGCTACTCATAAAATGGGTGTACTTAAAGTTAGAAACTCTTCTGACGATGGCGGAGGTGGTTTAGTATATGACAATATTCTTGATTTAGATTATAATTCTTTAGATGTAGGTACTAATAGTGTTGGCGGTGGAACATATGGAGCTTTTACTTATAACTTCTATGGTTCAGATAATAGCTTTAATATACTTAACCGAGGTTCAGGTGATACTGCAAAACTAACAGTTGGAATAGGTGATGGGGCTAATAAACTTCTTGTAAGTGGATTACAAAATTCAGAGATTAGACTATCTGGCCATGGTGGTACAAGTGACGCGACATTTGTAGCAAAAAGTACTGATGATACGTCTGGTTACCAATTAATAGCAGGTGGACATCTTACAATATCAGGTGCACCTGCAGATGGCGGAACTGGTGAACGTGTTACATTTTCTTCTTCCCATACCGCAGGATTTCATTTTGATCAAGGTATTACTACATCAGGGCTTATAAAAACTACTTCTACCGCCGATGCGGCTTCTCCTAATGACGATGCTGCATCGATTAGAACTTCAGGTGGAGCCGCAATCGCAAAGGTTTTACGCGTTGGAAATCATATGTTTGTAA
>VTLG01012757.1_pt1 | contig 54399 bp, 79 predicted proteins | sample 4694571 | NCBI WGS metagenome assembly VTLG01 (sample SAMN12604809, study PRJNA352737) | marine metagenome | biome: ENVO:00000447; feature: ENVO:00000209|ENVO:00000569|ENVO:01000036; material: ENVO:00002151; isolation source: viral sequences binned using virsorter ... | reverse complement strand
ACTATATTTTCTGAACAAGAAGATAAAGTTAAGGTCTCCATTAATAAAAAAGTAACATGGGATCAGCAGGCATTGCGAGATGCTTTCGATAGTATGGACCCTGAAGATGCAAGGCATTATGCAAAAGTAACATATGCCGTGGAAGAGCGAAAATATACAAATGCTCCTCCAGCAATTATTACAAAGCTTCAGCCAGCGAGAACTGTCGAGCAAGGAACAATAAATATTGATCTTGTACAACCAGAGGAGGCTTAATTGGCTTTAGAAATAATAACTGCCGAGCAACGTATGGCAGAAAAAAGAGGTCATAAAATGGTCATCTGTGGTCAAAGTGGTGTGGGCAAGACAACTCTTGCTCGCACTCTTGATCCTGATAAGACTTTGTTCATTGACCTTGAAGCAGGCGATACTGCAATTAAGGATTTTCCTATTGATGTAATTAGACCAAAAACATGGCAAGAGTGTCGTGATTTTGTTTGTTACATTGGTGGTGTTAATCCATCTTTGTCAAGAGAGCCTTATGATCATATCCATTATGAAAGAGTAATGCAGGAGTTTGGCGACAAATTAGTCCAAATGCACAAGTACGATACTATATTTGTAGATAGTATTACAGTTGCAGGACGTTTGTGTTTTCAATACTGTATGTCTCATCCTGACAATGTCATAGAAAGGTCTGGTAAAGTTGATACTAGAGCTGCCTATGGTATGCACGGAAGAGAAATGATGGGATGGCTTACACATCTGCAACATATCAGAGATAAGAATGTTATTCTAGTCGGCATACTTGACTCTAAGATAGATGATTATGGTCGTACCAACTACGAGTTACAAATTGAAGGTTCTAAAACTGCACGAGAACTACCTGGAATTGTTGATGAAGTTATTACAATGACAGTAATGGGTGGTTCAGATGGTGTGAAACCATACAGAGCTTTTGTTTGTCAGACTCTTAATGAATGGGGTTACCCAGCTAAAGACAGATCAGGTAAGCTTAATGTAGTTGAAGAGCCACATCTTGGCAAATTAATTAATAAGCTTAACGGATTAGAGCAGAAAAAGGATTTAACATTCGTTGATCCACAATCACAACCAGCACAGAAAGGGGAAGTACAGTGATTGATTTAAATAATATTGAAAATGGGGGTGGTTCTGATTTCGAACTTATTCCTGATGGCACTATCGCAAGAGCGATTATTACTATCAAACCTAATGCAGTAACAATGCCTGAATTTAGTAATACACCTATATTCAGAGCATCACAAACCACCTCATCAAAGTGGCTTGAGATTGAGTACACCATAATTGGTGGTCCATTTGATAAGCGTAAATTTTGGACTAATCACTTTTTTGATGGCGATGCCAAAGATGATAGTGGTGTATCTAAATCTAAAAAGATTGGATTGCAATGGTTGAAAGCAGTTGTAGAAAGTCATAATAACATTTCTGCAATGGATGCTTCGCCACAGGCTCAGGCAGTAAGACAAATAGATATGCAAAAAGGTGGTGTAGCTACTATCAATGGCATGAATGTTTGTGTTAAGATTGGGATTGAGAAATCAAACGATCCACAATATGCTGATAAGAATAAATGCAGAATTATAATGACACAAGGTATGGAAGGTTACATACCAAGTGGTGGTGGTTCTGCACCTGTCACTCCATCGCCTGCAACTACCAATAATGGTAATGCAGTACCTGATTGGGCTAGGTAATGATGGTAGGCATAGCAAGGGCTAACTGACCTTAGTCTACTTGCAAGTCGCTTGGGTAGTGCGATGCCCTAAAACTACCCACCATTTATAGCCAATGAGAGACAAATGATTTTAAGACCATACCAAGAGATAGCAGTACAAGATGCTTCTGATGCACTTGACAAACACAAAAACACAATAGTTGTAGCACCAACAGGTGCTGGTAAAACAATTATGCTATCTGCATTGATTGGCAAACGATACAAAAAAGGCAAAAAGATTTTAGTGCTGCAACATCGAGATGAGCTTGTAGGACAGAACAAAAACAAATTTTCTCGTGTTAATCCAAAAATATCTACGTCTATCGTAGATGCTTCAGAAAAAAACTGGGATGGTAGCACAGTATTTAGTATGGTGCAGACACTATCGAGACCGAACAATTTGGCTAATATGTCTAAAGTAGACATGATGGTGATAGATGAAAGTCACCATGCCATAGCAGACACATACATCAGAATTATTAATAAAGTTAAAGAAGCTAATCAGTCAGTTGAGATTGTTGGCTTTACTGCTACACCTAATCGTGGAGATAGAAAAGGTTTAAAAGGTGTATTCAATAACTGCTCACATCAGATCGAGATAGCTAATCTCATACGAGAGGGTTTTCTTGTACCACCAAAGACATTCGTAATTGATGTCGGAGTGCAAAAAGATTTACAAAATGTTCGTAAAACTGTGTCAGATTTTGACATGGGTCAGGTCGAGCAGATCATGAACAAACGTGCAATCAACGAGAAGATTGTTGAAGAGTGGCAAGAAAAAGCAGGAAACAGAAAGACAGTTATATTCTGTAGCACAGTGGTTCATGCACATGATTTATGTGACGAGTTTAGAAGATATAAAATCCGTGCAGAAATTGTCACAGGTGAAACACCATCAGAAGAGCGAAAGCAAATATTATATGATCTGGAACATGGCGATGTTCAAGTTGTGGTTAATGTTGCAGTATTAACAGAGGGTTTTGATGCACCACCTGTGAGTTGTATTGTGCTTACAAGACCATGCTCATACAAATCAACAATGGTGCAAATGATTGGTCGTGGTTTGCGAACAATAGATCCTGAAACACATCCTGGCATAATAAAAAAAGATTGTATCGTATTAGACTTTGGCACGAGTGTATTGACACATGGATCTTTGGATGAGGGCGTTGATCTTGATGGTAAAGATAAAATGCAGCAAGGATCAGGACCTGAGAAGATATGCCCTAATTGTAAATGTCTTATACCATTAAGTGTTCGTGTATGTCCTATGTGTGGACATGAGATTGAGATGCAGGCAAAGGAGATGCTTGAGACATTTGAGATGACAGAGGTTGATCTTATAGACAGGTCGCCATTTAGATGGATTGATTTATTTAACAATGGCAGGTGCATGTCAGCTAGTGGATTCAATGGTTTTGGTTTAGTTGCACATTTAGATGACGTTTCTGTAGCCTTAGTTAAGCGTACAAGAGGTAAACTTAGAGTTGTTGGTGTTGGCACTAAAGAACAAGCTTTAGCTTCTGCTGATGATTTTTTAAGGGAAATAGAAGATAGTGACGGAGCTAAGAAAGGTAAAAGGTGGCTGAATCAAGCTATGACAGATAGACAAAGAGAAGCTTTAGCGAGAGAAAACAAGATTGTAAGTCAGTTAGATCTTAGTTTCAGTAAGTATAAAGCTGCTTGTTGGTTAAATTACTTGTGGAACAAAAAAGAAATTGATGGCAGAGTTTTAGATTATTACGAAGGAGATGACAATGCAGCGTAGTGAAGCTTTACAAAAAGCCGAACAATTAATCAATGGAGCTAGAGCTAGAACACATGGAGATGCAAGAGATACACATGAGTCAATAGCAAAGATTATGAATGTATTATGGAGACACAAACTAAAAGCAGAACTTACTTATGATGACATATATAAATTTTGTATAGTGCAAAAACTTGTTCGGGACTCTCAGAATCCAAAGAATATGGACAATCCAATAGATGTAATAGGATATGCAGCGTTGTGGGCAGAGGGTAAAAGTGGCAAAAATTAACGTGAATTATCAACTCAACATGAAGTCTAAGAGTAAAGTGGAGTATATCCGTGAGGGCAAGATAGTCATACCTATTTTTTTAGAAGATGACAACGATCATGTCTTGGATCACATTGATGCTTATATTGCAAAGACTATTGATGACACAGATGATGAGTTGTTAGGTGGTACGATAGTGGCTGAATTTTTAGGTGTCAGTCATTATTTTGATTTTATGGTAATGGAAGAAGGAGAAAAAAGATGGACGAACATGGTAACAGGAACGGACACGATACATTAAAGGTTCTTTCCGAACAATTTGCAAAAATAGGTTGGGATAAAAAATTACAGGATTTGACAGAGGATCAAGCACTTGCCATAATTGATGCCATCAAATCAGCTAATGGAGTCAATAGTGGCGTTCTCGACCTTAATCCAAACACAGACATATTCGATGAAGACGAGATCCCATTTTAAAATGCTAGAACAAGATATATCAGACATAATAGACAAAGCCATTGTTGATCGGAACAAAGAGGTCAAGAAAAGAACCTATATTGGTGCTTCTAGTCTTGGTGACTCTTGTTCCAGAAAGATACAATATAGGTATATGGGTAAATCTGTTGATGATAATCGGGATTTTGATGCCAAGACACTTCGTATATTTCAATTTGGTCATGAGATAGAATTTAGTGTAGCTGGATGGCTTAGACAAGCTGGATTTGATTTACGAGTTGAAGATAAGAATGGCGAACAATTTGGATTTAGTATAGCCGAAGGTGAAGTCAAAGGTCACATAGATGGTGTTATTTGTTCAGGTCCATTAGATACATCATATCCCATGCTATGGGAATGTAAGTCAGCTAATGATAAGAAATTTAGAGAGTTCCAAACAAAGGGTGTAGCAATAGCTAATCCTGTTTATGCAGCACAAGTTGCTTTGTATCAAGCTTATATGCAACTAACAGACAATCCGTGTTTGTTTACTGTGCTTAACAAAAACACAAGTGAGATATACTATGAGTTTATATCTTTTAATAAAGCCCTGGCACAGGAGATTAGTGACAAGGCAGTGTTAATATTAGAAGCCACAAAAGCAAATGAGATGTTGCCAAGGATTGCACAATCTCGTGATTACTTTGCTTGTAAATATTGTGAGTTTCAAGATAGTTGCTGGAGTAGTTAATATGAGGGAGAAGGTAGCATCCCCCTCATATACTTCAGCCAATGAAGTGAGGTTAGTATAATGAACATTATAAAACTTGGCAATAAGAATAGGGACATGTCAGCCAATGAATTAGTCGATATGATTAGTCAGAAAGTTCCAGCCAGTGTACAAATAGAAGAACTTAAAAATACTTTTCCACATGGAATTGTTCGGGGTGACGTGTTCACCATCGGATCATTAGATGGAGAGGCTGGTAAATCTTTAAAAATAGATATAAATCCAAGATCACAATATTTTATGAAGGGATCAGACTTTAACGGATCACAAGGCATAGGGGGTATAGTTAAGATTTTAATGGAGGGCAGAGGTATGCGATTACCTGAAATAAAAGAATTGTTCGCAAACTATCTGGACGATAACGCTCCAACACCAATAGAAAGAGAAATACCTGAAGAACTTAGCATAACATTTAAAAGAGCTATTGATGCAAATACACCCTATGACTCCGAACATTTATACTTATCTGGTGATGGGGAAATCTTATGCCGTGTCAGAAGATATAACATTAAAGATGATAATGGTAATCCAGTTATGGACAGTCATGGTAAGCCAAAAAAAGAATTTAGACAATTTACAGACTCGCCATATCCAAGAATACCTGATGTTAGACCTTTGTATAACATACCTAATATTATAGCTTCTGATAAAGTTATATGGGTTGAGGGCGAAAAGTGTGCTGATGCACTTAATGAAATTGGTTACACTGCTACCTGCACTATGGGTGGTGCAGGAATGTTATCTCGTAAGTCAGCAAGTCGTTTTGATTTTAGCCCATTACAAGACAAAGAACTTATTATATGGGGAGATAATGATAATGCTGGGCGTAAAGTAGCTGAACTGGTTCAGGAACTTGCTCTAAATGCTGGTGCTAAGTCAGTTACAACGCTTACACCACCAAGAGGCAAGCCTGAAGGCTGGGATGCAGTTGATGCCATATCTGAAAGTTTTGATGTACAACATTTCTTAAACACAACAGTTAAGCACACAAGACGTAACATAAATTTATTGGATGATAGTTTACTGGTCAGCAGATTCGAAGGGCAAGCACCCGAACAAAAGTTTTTAGTTGATGGCACTTTTCCATTAGGTGTGCCAATAATTTTTTCGGCAGCAGGAGATGCTGGTAAAGGTATGATGACATTGGACTTAGCCATGAAAGTAGCATCGGGTCAGCCATTATCAGAGAGTTTTGGTAGCTCTATCGGGGAGTTTGGTAATGTTGTTATATTCACAGCAGAGGATGATGAAGCAGAAATGCACAGGAGGATTGAGCGTTTAGATCCGAACAATTTAAGATTCACCTACAGGCATGAACTTCGTGTGGTGTCGCTTCCTAATGTTGGAGGTGTGTTTCCAATACTCCAGGATACAAGAGATGGATATAGCACCAGTGAAGAATTTAACAAATTATACGAACAATTATTACAGATGAATGACCTAAAACTTATAATTTTCGATCCATTAGCTTCGTTTGTTCATGCAGATGTCAACGCAGATCCTGCTGCAGGAGCAGCCTTAACTGGTTTACTGGCACAAATTGGGACTGAAACTGGTGCATCTGTTGTTATGTGTCATCACATGACAAAGATTAAGGACGACACTATTATCAGCACACCTGAACAAGCTAGACTGCTTATTCGTGGTACTTCGGCACTTGTTGATGGTGTCAGGTGTGCTTTTGCGTTATGGCAAGTTGATGAAGCTACAGGTCGAAGACGTTGCATGGATATAGGCACTGAGTATGAAAGAAACAGATGCTTTGATGGTGCAGTTGTAAAAAGTAATGGTCCTGCTAACAGAAATATTAGACATTTTGTTAGAAATAGTTACTCTGGATTACTAGAGGACAAGACAGAAGAGATTAAACGATTACACTCTGGATCAAACAGAGAAATTAAGAAAGATGCTCTTTTTGCTTGGATCGCAACCTGTGAGAGGGAGGGTAGAGCTTTGACACAACAGTCAGGAGCAGATGCAATAGGACAAAGACTAGCGTCAGATCACGATGCACCACAGGTCTTGAATAATCTTACACAAAGAAGTATTGACGGAATTGTTCGGGAACTTATTAGAGAAGCTCGTATCGGGAAGTATTCTTTTTCCACATCGGGAGGTCGTAAGTGGCTTGGCACAGTAGATGGCGTAATGTCTCGTGGCGAATACGAGGCATCAACAGCAACAGATAATGTCTAAGAAGGGCAGATACTCTAAACAATCAAGAGATTATAATGCTTTGCGTGCCTACACAAAAAAAATATTAAAACAAAAAACTATCCCAGATGAGTCCGAACAATTATTCGAAGACGATCCCAGGGCAGCTAAAGAAGTTGAATATGGTCGAGTCAGAAAAAATTCTACATATGTATTTCAAAAAAATATTTTAAGTGATTTATAAAAAATTTATTTTTATGCTTGACTACCTATGCAATCATTGCTATCTATGAATATAAATAACTATCATTTTAAAAGGAGCAAGTAGATGAAAATGATAAAAGACATTAAAGAAATTAAGTTTAACAAAGTTGACGTATATGGAGAGGAGATGGAAGTCTCTGAACCTATCGTTATGGCATCTGCAGCAGGGTGGTATGTTGGCAAGATTTGCAGAGAAGATGGTTTTGTAGAGCCTTTTGATAGGTACACAGATTACTTTGCAACTGCTGATCAGGCACAGGTTGTGCTTGACACTCCAATTGAACAAGGAGGTTTTAATGAGTAGATATAAGGATATGATGATAGGAGTAATGGAAGACTTTTACTCCTATCTTAATTTTGATGGCATGACAAATGAGCAAGCCATTGCTAAGATTAAACAATCTCATGGTGAACATTGGGAAGAATATGTTCGTGATGAAATCAAACGAGAGGAGCAAGAATATGAGACCATTGGTTAGACGTATTGATATGGCATTACATATTCAGCAGTTGTGTGCAGATTATGGCATAACTGTCACTTATCAATCATTAGATGATGAGATACCTAGATATTATGCTAATCCAGGTCAAAAGCATATCCACATAAGACCTACAAAAAATACAGGTTACTATGTGTCAGCTTTGCACGAAATTGGACACATAATGGGCGACAATCAATCCTATAATAATACAGTAAAGGAGAGAGAAATTGGTGCATGGATTTGGGCAATGCTTAATGCAAAAGTTTGGACAGATACGGCAGATCGTGTCATGGCGAATGCTTTATCGTCTTATGGTGTTAATCAAGAGGAGAGTAGGGAAATCCAACAAAGATGGAATCCCTGCCACAGAGACAATGAAGAACAAGTCGCAGTTTAATGATATCTTTATGAGGAATCTAATCGCTCATATAAACAATGCAACTCCCAATAGGGAGTTGTCTTTGTTTGAGAAGATATATGTAAAGGTCGTTAAGCTATGTCGAAGATGATTGTTTATATTTGTGTGATTTGGATCTCAGCCACAGAAAATAGTGACGGATTAACTCGTTGTATGTGGCATGAGAGCCAAGTCAAATATCAGAGTATAGAAGATTGTCAGGACGATTTGCAATTCTCTATTGATCTTTTAAGGATAAGAATACGCCAAGAGTTTGGTAGTGTGCCTGAAAAGATTTTTATTGAACCAAAATGTACATTGAGGTCGTAAAATGAAAGCTAAAGGTAAAACCTGTTGCAACTGTAATGAAGAAATTGTTCGTGGTATGGCATTTCCATTAATGGAAAAAAGTATATGTATGAGTTGTTTTGTCCACTTTGGATTAGCACAAAAAATGGATATAAGCATGCTGCACTATCAGAATTGTTCGAAGTCACATTGCTTTGAATGTGAATATGCTTTTATAAAAGCACTGTGGGCTTTGGACTATAAACAAACACAAATGGGTAATTGGTACAGGTGTACCAGCGATCCGAAAATTGTTCGTATTTATGACGAATTACTTACCAACTTACCAACTTGCACGGTAAGTAGATTAGAGGGTAAGTTGTAAGTTGTTGATTTTATTAAATAAATTATACTTACTTACACAGGTTACCAAATACCTTGGTAAGTACTTTTTGCCCTGTAAGTCATTGATTTTATTGAAACTTACCAACTTACCGAACTTCCCCCCCTATAGGGGGTATAGGGGGGTGGTAAGTAACCACCACCCCCTATCCCAATAACGTAACGACAAGGAGTGAAAGCTAATGCCAAGAGTAGGCGAAAATTTACCGAAAGAACAAAGAGAAAAAGGACTTAAAAGATTGACTCAGCGTCAACAGGATTTTCTAGATAACTTCGTTCATAAGGATATGACACAAACTGCGTCAGCAAGACAGGCTGGGTATAGTAATCCATCAGTAGATGCAGTTAGGTTACTTCGTAACGAAGTTGTTCAGGAGCGATTACAGGAGATGTACGAAGAGAATAGGTCTAGGTTTGGTGTAACGCTAGATAAGTCTCTTCGGGATCTTTTAAAGATCCGTAACGAGGCGTATGATCGGGAAAGATATGGTGAAGCTATTCGGGCTGAAGAACTACGCTTAAAGGCTTCAGGACTGCTTATAAACAAGGCTCATGTGCTACATGAGAAAGTTGATAGCATGACAAAGGAAGATATATTGGCTGAACTGGACAATTTGCAACGAAAAGCACAAGAAAGAATGAAAAAAGCCAACGCCACCCATACATACCCAAAAAAGATAGGCAAAAATAGCTAAACGTGGGCTAATCGGGGTCTGCACTTGCTGCGTCTGGTGACGGAGTTGCCGAACAATTTTCACTGGGATCGGGATCGGGAGACTGGATCGGGCTCCTGGTCGCTGCTAAAGCGTATAATTGTTCGTACTCAGGTGCAGGTGATCGGGATCGGATCGGGCTCCAGCCCTGCCTCCAGGGGTGAATGCTCACAATTGTTCGCACTCAGGGTCCTGCCTGGTGACAGCAGCAGGTAGATGATCGGGATCGGGTCTGCTGCCTGGTGTACCTGCTGGTGAATCCGAACAATTGTCTGCTTTCGGGTCCAGGCAGGTGACGCAGCCTCCAGGGATCGGAGGTGAGTCTGATCGGAACTCGCTGCGTCCAGGCGTGAACACGCACAATTGTTCGAACTGGAGGAACAGCAGGTCAGGCAGCCCGTGCTGCACCAGGCGACACCTGCTGCGTCCAGACTGACTCCGAACAATTGTACGAACTCACACGGCAGCCACAGCACGCCAGGCAGGCAGCGTAAAAAAAATAAAAAAAAGTTAATTTACTGGTTGACATGTTGCAATCATTACTATATATTATATATATTCATTCAGCCAAAGGAGAAAAGAAATGGATAAACAAAAAGCAAAAGCAGTAGCTCAACACATGGAGCTTAACGATCATGACGCAAAAGGTATTACATTTACAGAAGATAATTATTATACTTTCGCAAATGAAGAATATTTGGTTTTAACTGATGACGAAGCAGATGACAAAGTAAAGGAGTACATCAAGGAAACAGTTTGGGCATTCAATCCAACTTTTTTAGCAGACCACTCTTGTATTGATCAAGTAGTCATTGAAAAGTTGCAAGAATCTTGCGAGTCAGCAAATGAAGCGTTACTTAAACTTATTAAAAACTTTGATGACTTTGTAGAAGATGCAGTCAGAATAGACGGAAGGGGTCACTTTCTAGCTGGATATGACCACAACGAAAACGAACAGGGGGACTTCTACCTTTATCGTACAAACTAATCGGGCAAATTGTTCGGAATTAATCGGGGGTCGGGCTCACCTGCTCCCGATTTTTTTTGTTCTGGTTCAGGATCTGGTTCCAGCAGGTAACGCATGCAGCGTGGACTCCGAACAATTGTTCGCTTTCAAATGCAGGTTGCTGCTGCTGGAATTTTTGCTGGACAAAAAAAAATAAAAAAAAATAAATTATTTTGTTGACAGGTGTAGTAATGATTGCTATAAAAGAGGTATAACAAACATAGGAAAGGAAATGTTATGAAACTTAGCAAAGAACAAATTCAAGAAATGAAATCAATGGAAGGTAGAGACTTAATGTGGTTCTTCCTTGATTGTTGGGATCACAATCTTTTTGAAGGAGATCATGTTACTCAGTTCCTTACAGATCACATTAGTGATGGAGCAGTCAAAGAATACATAGAGGAGATAAACGAAGAGCTTTAAAGCTCTTCACCTCATCGGGATCGGGCTTTATCGGGGTCAGCTTCGGCTGGCTCCGTTTTTTTTTGCCTCCACTCAGGTAAAGGTTTTACAGGTTTTGCTTCACCTGCCCAGGGGAAACTACGCACAATTGTTCGTAGTCGCAGCGAAGCAGGTTGTCTGGAAGAAGCTGTACCTGCTGAAATTGTTCGTAGTTGTCCCTGGGGTAAAAAAAGAGCCGAGAATATAATGGAAAGGAATCTCGGCTCTTCATTCAATATTTAAGAATAATATATTTATAGCAATGATTGCAAAAGATGTCAATAAAAAAAATAAAAAAAAGTTGTTGACTTATATTATGTAATGATTACTATATAATTATATTTAATCAGCCAATAGGAGATAAAAATGAGAAAAACAATATCAGGCTACGATATAATAATACATTGGAGTGATGGCACAAAGGAGGATCTCGATACTTATGGTCAAGTTCCTTACTTCAAAAGTGTGGATAACTACCTTGACGCAATAGAGGAGGAAGTTAATCAAAATGAAGATGAGGAAGAGGAGGTAGCGAATGACTAAGTGGGAGGTAGCGTTGGTGGTGGCTCAAGCCATCACCTTTTTCGCAGTCGTGAGTGCAGTCGTAATAATCATACCATTTTAAGGAGCTAGCGATGAACAAAATAATAAGAGAAGTTGAAAATGATTTGGCAAAAAAATTTCAATACATAGTTTGGGTCGGTGGTTGCGATGATTATTATTCCAACTATAAAGATGCCAAACGAGATGCTGATCAATGGAAAGCAAAAGGTTACAATGATGTAATTATTGAAAAAATTTAGAAGGGAGGAGTCGAAGCTGGGTCAGAAGCCCAGCTTCTTTTTTATCCTGTAACCGAACAATTGTTCGTAAAAATACTGCACTACCCAGAACCTGCCGACTATCAAATATCTGGAGTTGGTCATGTAAAAAAAATAAAAAAAAGAGTTGACTTATGCTGTAGTAATGATTACTATATGAATATATCAGCCAAAGGAGATACGATATGAAACTACAATACTTAACTAAAAACGATTACTTAGCCAAAAGACTTGATATTAATATGTATAATTCTTTTGTTAAAAAATACAATTCAACTGAAGATATAGATCAGAAGAAAGAAATACATAATAACTTCAGGAACTTTGTAAACTTTTCTTTAAACAACAGACTAGAAATAATAAGGGGGTAATTAAATATGGAACAAATTAATGAAGATACAATTACACTAGAGTGGTCTACTGATGACGTTTTAGAGCAATGCGACTGGCTTACTAAAGAACAAGCTAGGCATGTTTTAAAACAATGTTTAGAAAAACATGATGCTAATATTGGTTTATCATGGAATGTTATAGACGACATTGCATGGACATTATATCCAAATTAACAAAAACAGGCTGGGTTCTCCCAGCCTTTTTTACTGGCTGTTTACGAACAATTGTTCGTACTCCTGTAGCTGGATTCACGCTGTAAAAAAAAAATAAAAAAAGGTATTGACTTATGTAGTAATCAATACTATATTTATATTAAATCAATTTCAGCCAAAGGAGAAAGATAATGAAAAAGATTTATTTTGCATATGGTGCTAACACCAATCAAGACCACATGGCTTGGAGGTGTCCAAAAGCCAAGATGATTAGCCCAGGACACATCAGCAACTATAAACTTAAGTTTAATAATGTTGCAGACATTGTACCAAACAATAACTATTGGAAAAATGCTCCTTGTGTTATATGGGAGATAACAAAGGATTGTGAGAAGTCCCTTGATAAGTTTGAAAGTTTCCCATCATTGTATAGCAAGATACAGGTAACAGGTTACCAAGAGTGTCAGGGCGATGACATCGAGGGATTCGCTTATGTTATGAACTACAAAGGATTCCATGTACCGAGTCCTGAGTACGTCAGAACTATCAGGAATGGATTGAAGGGTGCTTGGGATAAGTTCTATCATGGCGACATCGATAGACATATAGACCAAGCAATCATCGAGAGTTTCCGTGAATGCGAAAAGCCTAGCGTGATCCGACAAAAAATCGGAGGCAGGCAGTGGGCTTAAGGGTCTCCTAGGCAAAAGCCCAGATCTTCACCGATCTGGGTTTTTTTCCTGCTGCAGTGCGAACAATTGTTCGTACTGGTGATCGGGCAGCAGGTGCATCGGGCAGGTCGGGGATCGGGCTTCTCTGCCATCTGCCTCCTAAACCACCTGCTGCTAAAGATTTTTATTGCCTATTTACGAACAATTTTTTGCGGCAAAAAATTAATTTTCTAAGTCATTGATTTTAAAGGATATTTTTTTGTTGCAATGTAATCAATACTATATAATATAAAATTATGATTTACAAAAAATGGAAAGGATAAAATCATGCAAGACTTATTCAAATACATAAATAACAATTCTAGATTTGCTTTTGGTTATGAGCCTGAATTTAACAATCGTACAAATCATAGCACAAATCATACTCGTGTTACTTGGCAAGAGTTCAATAGAATTAATTCTAGGTCAACTACACCAATTAAAGGTTTAACTTTTAAACCTGACGGCAGTAACGCTGACGTTGAGATGGATTTACCAGTTCTTGCTGACTGCAATATGGCATGGAATTATCTAAGAGATTGTTTTAAAATTGCAATTGATAATAATAGCTTTGTTAATACTGAATGTTCAAGTCATGTTCATATTTCTACATTGCCAATATTGCCTAGTTTAACTAATGAGCAATTCACAAGAAAAAGTATTGAGATGAAAAATCAATTCAGTGATGCAAATTATGATCATTACTTAGAAAAACCTTCTAACTTATCACAATTGTTTGTAGTCAATAAACAAATACCTTTAGACGTAATTAAAGATATTGGTTTTAGATTATCCACACATATTGATTTTTTTGGTAGCACAATAGCAAGGTCTAGACGTGATGGATATTTTTGTAGGTATCCTAAGACACCTGAAGAAATATTGAGAGCTAGACCAACTGTAGAAAGCTTAAGACAAGTATTTAATCATAGAGCTAGTAGTTATAAATATTCAGCTCTTAACGTTAATCATTACAATTCAAAAAAGACTATTGAATTTCGTAGTCATGGCGGAACATTAGAATATAGAAAACTAATAACATGGTTTAAGTTTTTATCTAATATTGTTGATCATAGCCTTCAAAAGCGATTTAAAGCCCACACAGTGCAACAAGAGCTAACAAGCCCTAGTTATATAGGACGTTCAGCAAATACCACAAAATCGCTACTATGGGCTTTCTGTCGTGGTCAAGCTAGATCAACAAGAGAAATTATGCAACATTGCAATATTAATAATCCTCAAAGTGTTAGACGTACAATAAGTGAGATTAGACGTAATGAACATTATGATCCTTTTGTAGTTACTCATAACCAACAAGAATTTAATGTTCGATACGGTCAATCAATAGATCATGGTGATAATGGTTATGAAATATTAGTAACTAAAACTGTAGATATTCCTAGTGATAATTTAACATTTAATAATGATAATGTTGCATCTAGTGAACTTATTGCAGGTCTAGATAATCAAACTCTTGCAGATCTAAACGAAAGAATAAGACAGTTAAACTAAACTGTCTTAATCGAAAATCGAAAAATAGCCTAGTAATTTACTAGGTTATTTTTTTTGTCTAAGTCATTGATATTGTTATATAAAACGGGACTATATACCCATAGTCACCAAGCAAAATTATATATTTTTGTAAAAAAATCTGTACACCAACTTCACCTCAAACGACCCCCATGTTTTTAAAACACGACCTCAAAAAAATTTTTCACAAAAAAATCTTGCACTTTTATGCAATCAATACTATATTTAGTGTGAAGTGAGGTAAATATGACAACATATAGATTGAGATTATCTCAGACAAAGGAGTTTGATGTTGAAAATGACAATCATCTACTCCAGGAGATATGTTCTGTGTTGATGTGTCGTGGTTTGGAGATGCCTTTAATGCTCAAGAGCATAGCCAATGCCTGTTGTGATTGGAACGGAGAAGCGTATCGTTACGGAAACAAAGACGAATTGATTGCAGACATGATAAAAAACAAAGTTTTGGTAAACATGAACGAAAGGAAAGCCAATGAAGAGAACTGATTATGGGTATGCAGACCTGACGAAGAGAGAGGTTTACGATTTGCGTAAAGCGTTGAACTTGAGTCAGGCAAAATTATCCAAAAAACTAGGATTAAGTTTAAGAACGTGGTGTCATTACGAGTATGGCACACAAAGAATGCCAGTATCTGTGCATATGGCACTACAATTTTTGCAAAATGGAGGTGGTGAGGCAGAAAAAGCATACGAAAGCGTAAAAAAACACAAAGATCCATTGACGAAATACGACATGGACAGGATTTCAAGGCTACGAAAGTCCATAAAAGACGTTTTGACATCGATTACGACAAGATTAGAGCCTATACCAGCTAAGATTATAGCTCAAAGTGACAAAGAGATGGGCTTCCTGTTGTCAAAAATAAATAATTGATATACTATCTCTACAGAAACTAGTTTTTTGTGGAGATACACATGGCAAATGGACCTCTAGGAGGATTTATGCCGACACCACCTTCACCAGGTCAACCACCACAGGTGAAATTGGAGACATCGGCTGAAAGCAGAGGCAATTTCAACAAATTTTTAGGAACGCTGCCAAAGAATGGAGCTACGACTACGATACAGACAGGAGTTATGCAATCCTCCATGCCTCCTGTCTCCCCTATGACAAGTAACGTCAACATTTTCAACCCACAAATGTCACAAATGACGGCTATGCCGATGATGCCACCTGCACAACCTGTTCAGAATTTCTTTTTTGGTGGTGCAGCCATGTCAGGAGGTGCATTTTCTGATGCTGACATAGGATCACAAATAGATAGCTTCGATGATGGTTCTGACAATAACGAAGAGAGTATAGTTGGTGATGATCCAGATGCTGGATTTGATTTTAATGAAGACACAGGAAGGTTTGACGTTGCAGATCGACCAGATGTTACTGGCGATGAGCAAGAACAAAACATACAAGACGCTAAAACCTTTTTCGACACACCTTTATCTGCTCCACCAGTGGACACACGACCCCGAACAAATATTCGGAATGTAGGAGCTAGATCTAATTTAAGATTCGATCCACAGTTTACAGCAAACTTGTTACAGCAAAGAGGTTTAGATCCTGAAGGATTAATGTCACCAGCAGACTTTCAGCAGACAACACAAGGTGGTGGCACAGGTGCTGCACCAACATTATCGAGTGCATTGCCGTCATTTGGGACAGGCACAGGTCCTTTGGTAAGAGAGCAGCTTGACAGGTTGAGACCAGGTGCTGGAGTTTCTCCAGTTGCACAGACTGCTCAAGGACAAAGAGTTTCACCAACACAATTAGACTTTGGTTTAGGTTTAGCATTAGACGATCCGTTGGGTCTTGGCAGAACAACAGCAGGTGTAATTGAAGGAGCTAGGGCTGTTCAAAGAATGAGAGGTCCTGAACAGTTTGTTCAAATGGCTGGATTACCAAGTGTTGCTCAAACAGTTGTGCCAGGTGCAGGAAGTTTACCTTCAATTGATACTGTTGCAGATGATTTAGTTGCTGGACAAGGCAAAGGTGCTAACATAAACAATCCTGGCAACATAAGAGCTGGAGCTGGTTTTGATGGTGAAATTGGTAGAACAAGGGATGGTTTTGCTATATTTGACAATTTACAATCTGGTGTAAATGCAATCAATACTTTAACAAACACATATGGATCAAAAAGAAATGTTGATACTGTGAGAGAATATGCAAACAGGTATAGTCCAGTTGGTGAGAACACACCAAAAGAGGTAGCTGGTAAGATTGACGTTTTAAGTAATGCTCTAGGTGTAGGTCCTGATGATAAGGTTGATTTTACAGATCCTGCTGTACAGGCAAGATTAACGCCAGCAGTTATGACAACTGAGATAGGTGCAGGCAAAACAGCAGATGTATTAAACACTTTACAACGTGGCACTGATGCTTCTATTCTAGGTAATTTAAATCTACAACAGCTTGGAACTAATGTACCAGTTACATCAGACGTAAATCAGTTAAGCACGTTAGATCCGATAGGGCAGACAACACAAAGAAAAACATTTGTACAAAGTCAACCAAAAGGTGCTTTAAAAGGCACTGGTTTTGACTTTGTTCCAGACGCTTTTCAAATATCAAATTTCTTATCACAACGTGGCACTGCACCCACATTAACAACTGGAATAACTGGAACAGCACCAGTTGGAACGCAGACAGCAGGATCAAGAGGTGATATTGTAAGACCTAATGTGCCTATCTCCAGAGGTATGCAGGATTTAACAAGAGAAGATGAGCAACTAATTTCACCACAAACATTCGGAACTGGCAGAATAGGTGGTGTCACAGAAGAAACATTTAGATCACTGCCAGAAGATGTTCAACAAAGAATAGTAAGTAATCTTGGAGATGTTGGTACTCCAATAACTAACATTGATCCAGAGCCAAATCGTGGAATTGTTCCTGATACTGCATTAGAAACATTAGCAGATAGAATAGGTCCTCGTGACACAGTATTTGATATTGACACTAGCTTGCCTGGTCAACAACTACCAGTAGATACTGTATTTGACATTGATACTAGATCGCCTGGTCAGCAACCTACGGTGGACACTGTGTTTGACATAGACACCAGACCAAGAGGTCCAGTCGATACTGTATTTGATATTGATACAACGACCAGATCACCAACTACTAATTTAATTCAAGGTCCACAACAATCAATCGTAGGTGATGATGAAGCTTTTGCTGAATTAAATATTGGTGACATTCAAGGTGATGTAACTCAAGAGAGAGTAGCCGACATATTAAACAGACCAGATCGTTTTAAAGAAACATTCAAAATAGGTGATGTAGAGTTTCCAAACTTAATTGCAACATTAGCTAACAAAGTTGGAACAATGTTTGATAGACGGTTGTTTGATGCCATTGTAAGTAAAGGGTTAGATGCAGTTGTAGATCCAGACACTGGTAGAATTATTGGTGCTAAGAATGAGTTAGGTCAGTTAATAGAAGGTCGTGATTTAGATCAATTTCAGCCAGACGATGGCGGAGATGATCCTGTAACAAAGTTTTTAAAAAGAGCTACTGAGAAAGAAGATGATGAAGAAGATGAGAAGCCTCCGAATGTAATTGGTGGAGGAACACCAGCAGATCCTAAACCAAGACCACCGACAGTTGTTAAGTCTACGGCTCCTGCATCAACTGCAAGCTTTACACCAGTTGGTTTTGACGCTGGTAATCTAAATCAATTAATAGCTAGAATTACAGGAGTGCCTTCACCAAGAAGAATGCAAGAGGGTGGTACTGTAGCAGCAGTGGATAGATTTTTATCTAGCGTAGCATGACCAATTTACAATATGCTGAGTATTTAAGTGATGAAGAGCTACAAAAAGTAGCTCCATTGCTCAAAAGACTAAAAAAACTTGAGGACAGATCTGAGTCTCAAGATAATTTTTTGCGTTTTGTAAACAAAATATGGTCTGGTTTTATTGAGGGTAAGCATCACAAAATATATGCAAATAAATTACAACAAGTTGCAGATGGTAAAATCAAGCGTTTGATTGTTAATATGCCACCTAGACATACAAAGTCTGAGTTTGCAAGTTTCTTATTTCCTGCTTGGTTGATGGGCAAAAGACCTGATTTAAAAATAATACAAGCAACACACACGGCAGAGCTTGCAGTTGGATTTGGTCGTAAAGTCAAGAACCTCATTGATAGTGAGGACTTCAGAGATATATTTCCTGACATTAAATTAGCATCAGATGCAAAGGCTGCTGGTAGGTGGTCTACAAATGGTGGTGGTGAGTATTACGCTGTTGGTGTTGGAGGTGCTTTGGCTGGAAGGGGTGCTGATTTACTTATCATTGATGATCCAGTATCTGAACAAGATGCCTTGAGTCCAACTGCCTTAGACAGTATTTATGATTGGTACACATCTGGACCAAGACAAAGATTGCAGCCAGGTGGATCTATAATTATTGTGATGACACGCTGGGGTATCAAAGATTTAACTGCAAGGGTTTTGCAAAAACAGACAGAAGGTGGTGCTGATAGGTGGGATGTCGTAGAGTTTCCTGCCATATTTCCTGACACTGGTAATGTGTTATGGGAAGAATATTGGTCAAAAGAAGAACTAGAAGCTGTTAAATCTTCAATACCTGTGTCAAAATGGAACTCGCAATATATGCAAAACCCTACTGCTGAAGAGGGTGCAATAATAAAAAGGGAGTGGTGGAATGTTTGGGATCATTCTGAGCCACCTGTATGCTCATACATCATACAATCATATGATACAGCTTTCACGAAGACTGAGCGTTCTGATTATAGTGCTATTACTACTTGGGGTATTTTTACACCTGTTGAAGGAGAAGGAGATGCCATCATCTTGCTTGATGCCGAAAAAGGAAGATGGGACTTTCCAGAGCTTAAAGAAAAAGCACACGAATTGTGCGAAGCATATGATCCTGACATGATATTGATAGAGCAGAAAGCAAGTGGTACACCATTAACACAGGAGCTTAGACGTATGGGAATACCTGTGACTCCGTTCACACCAAGTAAGGGTGCAGATAAGTTTGCAAGAATCAATGCTTGTGCTCCAGTGTTTGAAAGTGGTATGGTATGGAGACCAGATGCAAATTTTGCAGAGGAGGTTGTTGAGGAATGTGCCAGTTTTCCTCATGGTGATTATGATGACTTGGCAGATTCGATGACACAAGCTATACTAAGATTTAGACAGGGTGGTTTTATCACTACTCCTGATGACGATGAACAAGAACCAGTTTATAGAAGAAAAATGGAGTATTACTAATGCCAGGACAACTAGATAAAAATTTAAAAAAAGCAGTTAAAAATATAAAAGTATCTGATTTTTCTAAAATCAAAGAAATAGAAATGGACCCAGAGATAGTTAAGATTGCTAAAGAAATGGGTAAGAAAATACAGAAAAAAGAAATGGGTGGTGAGGTTATAGATATGACTAAATCACAAGATGTCAGCATGATGGATGAGGGGGGATCAGCCATATCTGATTCTGACAGGCAAAGAATTAGAGAGTTGTTAGGTAGGAAAAAACAAGAAACAGGAAAACAGATCTCAGAATCTGACAGAACAAGAATGAGAGAAATGTTGGGTAGAGATAAAATGAAAAAAATGAACATGGGTGGTGTTGTGCCAGGTCGTGGTGGTAGTTTTAAAGGTGTGAGATAGTGTCTAAGTACAAAAGCAGAAGAATTGCTGGAGAGCCTGGAACAGTTGAATATCGTGGTTACAAGATATATAATAATAAAGGCGATGAAGGAGCACCTTATTTAATTTACTCACCTGGTCAATCAAACCCAGATGATGCTGCTGAAACACTTAGAGATAGTAAAGCACTTATAGATGGTTTTTTGGGTAAAAAGTTTGGTGGTGTTATAAAAAAAATGAAAATAGGTGGTCTTGCATCTGCTGATCCTTTTGGAGATATGTCAAGAAAAGAAGCTGCTGCACTTATGAGAAAGATGAAAAAAACTGCTTCGAGAGCAAAAAGAATTAGAACAAAGCCAATAAAGATGACAGTGCAGAGTGCGAGTATTACAACTCCTAGAGGTATGAATATACAGAAAAATATGATTGTACCTAAGTCTATGAGCAAGGGTGGAGTTGTAGATATGACTAGATCAATAATGATTAACCCAGAAACAGGAGAATAATATGGCAGATAAAAAAAGAACCAGTGGTGTAAAAATGGGACCTAAAATACCTGGTGTAATCAAAGATCCTGTAAAGGTTAAACCTATACCAATGAGTGTTTTAAAAAAGATTATGGGTATTGATGTTCCTTTAGCAATTAAAAAGAAAGATGGTGGTTTAGCAGAAGCCATTGAGAAAGTTAAAGCAAAAGAGATGGAAAAAGGTGGTGAAGCAGTTCCACCCAAGTTTAAAGGCTTCTCAAAACTACCTGAGTCTGTGCAACAAAAGATGAATCCTGAACTTGCTGAGAAGTTTGGCATGGGTGGAGATGTTAAAGCCAAAAAAAGTGGGAATATATGTCGTGGAAGAGGTATAGCAAGACCAGGAACTGGATTTACAATAAGGTAGTACAATGGCAGTTGAAAAGGTAAATGGAGTAGAGAATATCGAAACACCTCAAGGTGTTACAGCTATTGAGATAGAAGAAACAGAAATAGCTCCGAATGTTACTGAAATGGATGATGGCTCTGTCATTGTAGGAGAGATGGAAGAACAGATTGCTCCTATACAAGTGCCTTTCAATGCCAACCTTGCAGAATTTATCGATGATACAGAACTTGGTCGTATATCATCTGAAATGGTCAATGAAGTTCAAGAAGATATGAACTCACGAAAAGAGGGGGAAGATCAATACAAAGGTGGATTAGAATTACTCGGAATGAACTACGAAGACAGAGCAGAGCCTTTTGAAGGTGCATCTGGTATTGTTCATCCGTTACTTGCTGAATCTGTAACACAGTTTCAAGCACAGGCTTATAGAGAATTATTACCTGCAGGAGGTCCTGTTACTACAGCCATTATAGGACAAGAAACTTCTGAAGTATTAGCACAGGCTGAACGTGTTAAAAATTTTATGAATTATCAAATAACTTACGAGATGGAAGAGTATGATCCTGAACTTGATCAAATGTTATTCTATCTTCCTATCGTTGGTTCATCATTTAAAAAAGTTTATTTTGACCCTACGTTGCAAAGGGCAGTTTCAAAATTTGTACATGCAGAGGACTTAATTGTTCCTTACAATGCTACAGATTTAAAAACTGCTACCAGAATTTGTCATGTAATTCGCATGGACTCAAATGAAGTAAGAAAGTTGCAGCTATCTGGGTTTTACAGAGATATTGAGTTACCTACATCTGACTCCGATGGAGCAGATTACAATGAGGTAAGAGAAACAATCAAAGATATTGAAGGCATTCATTCAGAGTCAAGTTACAACGAAGAACTTACATTATACGAAATACACACCGATTTAGACCTGCCAGGTTTTGAAGATCAAAGTCAAGCAGGAGAAAACACTGGATTGAAAATGCCTTATATCGTTACAATCGTGGAGAAATCTGGTGAAGTATTATCGATCAAAAGGAATTTCAACGAAGCCGATCCGTTACGCAGTAAAATACCTTACTTTGTTCACTATAAGTTCTTGCCTGGTCTTGGCTTTTATGGCTTTGGTCTTACACATATGATAGGAGGCTTATCAAGAGCCTCAACATCAATATTACGACAGTTAATAGATGCAGGAACTTTATCAAACTTACCTGCTGGATTTAAGGCAAGGGGTGCTCGTATAAGAGATGATGAAACACCACTAAATCCTGGAGAGTTTAGGGATGTAGATATGGTTGGCATGGACTTACGTCAAGCAATAATGCCATTACCATTTAAAGAACCATCACAAACATTATATTCACTACTCGGTACGTTGATTGATTCAGGAAGACGTTTTGCATCTATGGCTGATATGAAAGTTGGTGAGATGCAGGGTAATGCACCTGTTGGCACAACTATGGCAATTATGGAACGTGGTACAAAAGTTATGTCTGCCATTCATAAACGTCTTCATTATTCGCAAAAAGTAGAATTTAAGATACTAGCAAGAATATTTGCAATAGGTGCTCCAGTTTATCCATATCAAGTGCCAGGTGCTCCACCTGAAATAAAGCAAACAGACTTTGATCAAAGAATTGATGTCTTGCCAGTTTCAGACCCAAACATATTTTCTATGTCGCAAAGAATAGCTTTAGCTCAAACACAATTACAGTTGGCACAAAGTAATCCTGATATACATGGTCCTAATGGTATGTATCAGGCATATAGAAAAATGTATGAGGCATTGGGTGTAACTAATATTGATACGATATTACAACCTCCCCCACAACCAATGCCCATGAACCCAGCAAAAGAAAATCAAGAGGCATTAAGGGGTGCAAGATTACAGGCATTTCCTGAACAAAATCATCAAGCACATATATCTGCACATTTAGCTATGATAGCTACACCAATAGCACAAGCAAATGCAGCTATCGTAATGACTTTGCAAGGTCACATATCTGAACACATAGCTATGATGTCTGAGATCCAAGCTCAACAAGAGATAAGTGCTAACATGACACCTGAACAACAAGCAATAATGCAACAAGATCCTATTGCTATGAAACAATTTCAAGATCAAGTTGCATCTAGGGCTGCTGAAATATCAAGCGAAGTAAGTGAGCAATATGCACAATCAATAACTCCACCACCTTCTGAAGATCCACTTGTATCTATTAGAAAACAAGAATTAGCACTAAGAGGACAAGAGGTAGCTCAAAGACAACAACAATTTGAAGTAGAACAAGAGTTTAAAAAGGAAAAAGAAAGAAATGATGTTTTACTTGATCAACAAAGACTTGATCAGCAAGAAGAAATAGCAAATCAAAATGATCAAACAAAGAGGGATATAGCTACTCTCAAAGAAATGAAAGGATAAATTATGGTTAGTTCAGTCAGAGAAAAGATAAATGAGGTAGAAAAACAAAAAAAAATAAATAGAAGGATTGCAAAGTTAATACAAGATGATATGGATTCTTCTTTTATTTCAGTAGATAGTTTTAATAATAAAAATCAAAAACTTGAAGAAGAGGTTACAAATGCCACTGAAGAAGGGAAAGAGCCAGAAAACAATCAGCCAGAACATAAGGAAGTTGAGGTCAGAGAGATACCCACAGAAACAAGCGATAGCGATAGCATTAACAACGGCAGGGAAGTCGAAACCAAAAACAAAAAATCAAAAAAGAAAGCAAAAAAAACCAGTAAAAAAACGTAGTGGTGGCGTAATAAAGAAATTCTCTGATATAGCTAAACCACAAAAATTTAAGGGGATATTTTGATGGACCCAGCAACCATTGGTGTGGCTATAACTGCAGCCAACACGGCATTCAACGCAATAAAGCGTGGATTTCAGGCAGGTCGTGAAATAGAATCTATGGGCAAAGATTTAGGACGTTGGATGTCTGCGTTAAGTGATATTGATAACGCAGAAAAATCTGCCAAAAATGCTTCTCCTCTTAGAAAATTATTTAAAGGTAATGAAATAGAAGCCAGTGCAATTGAAGCTTTTACAGCAAAAAAGAAACTTGAAGCTCAGCGTCAAGAGTTAAAGACTTTTATTAATTTTCATTATGGACCTAAATCTTGGAATGAGATTTTAGAAATGGAAGCAAAAATAAGGCTTCAGAGAAAAAAAGAAATATATGATAGACAGCAGTTTATAAGAAAAATATGGGAAGGTATAGGTTGGACGTTTTTATTTTGCACAGTTATAGGATTTTTATTTTTTCTTGCATGGGTATATAAAGAGAGCAAGAGATGACACAGAAAAAACTACAAAAAGATTCTATCTTAAATCAATACGATCTTGATGGTGACAACACAATCACAGATGAAGAGCTACAAAGAGCAAAAGAGATTAAGGAAACAGAAACAAAACTACGAAAAAATCTTGCTCAACTGAGGATGGCGAGATACACACTCATAGGAATGGGAGTATTCACACTTGCAATGTTTTTAGTGCCAATAGAACGAGTAGAAGCTTTAGCAGATATAAGTAATTTATTTTACATATCAGGAGCAGGTATTGTGGGTACATATATGGGTACATCAGCATACATGGCAAAGAATGGTAAATAAATGGCAAAAAAAGATCCAAAAATTGGTACAGGAAAAAAGCCTAAAGGTTCAGGTAGAAGACTCTACACTGACGAAAATCCAAAAGACACTGTTAGGATTAAATTTGCAACTCCTGCTGATGCTCGTGCAACAGTTGCAAAAGTTAAAAGAATTAATAAGCCTTATGCTAGAAAAATTCAAATCCTTACTGTCATGGAACAAAGAGCAAAAGTAATGAAAAAAGCAGAGGTAGTCAGAATAGCTAAATCTGCAAAAGCATCATTAAAACGTGCAAGAAAAAAATGACTGTATTTATGCTCATGTGTTATTTAAATGATAATTTTAATGGTGGTGTATATTTCCAAAATATTAATGATTGCTTGTATTATTCTGAAAGATTAAGTAATCAAAAAATAGAAGTTCCAATTAAAGTTGAAAATTATGAATGTATGTGTAAACTCATACCAAATATCGATCCAAAAAAAGTGAAGGTATATTAGGAGGTAGCCATGTTACAAGCACTTATAGGTCCTGTCACAAGTCTGGTGGGAAAATTCATAGAAGATAAAGATCAGAAAAACAAGTTGGCACACGATTTGGCAACGCTTGCCTCTCGTCATGCCCAGGAGCTGGCAAAAGGGCAGATTGCAGCTAATGCTGAACAAGCTAAACATCCTTCAATATTTGTTGCTGGAGCTCGCCCAGCCATAATGTGGATCTGTGCTCTAGGGTTATTTACTCAATTTTTTATTATGCCCATTGCTGAATGGGCAACAGTAATATGGATGCCAGACATAACTTTGCCTAGTTTAAAGACAGATGAACTTATGGCTTTAACGCTTTCATTATTAGGACTCGGAGGAATGAGATCCTATGAGAAGTCAAAAGGTGTAGCAAGGGAGAATATGAAAAAATGAGTCTATACAGGAATATACAAGCTAAAAGAAAAAGAATAAAAGCAGGCAGTGGTGAAAAGATGCGTAAAAAAGGATCTAAAGGTGCTCCTACTGCAGCAAATTTTAAAAGAGCAAAAAAAACTGCGAGAAAAAAGAAATAACACAAGATTTATTCAGACATTTAAGGATACATTGTAAAACAATGAAAGAAGATAAAAAAGTTGCAATTTGTTGGATACATAAAATTGCAATGCAAGAGGTAAAACATGAAGAGCCAATACCTGAATATGGTATCTATACTTATAAAGAATACAAATGCCCTATGTGTATGACAACATTTACTGAGAGCGAAGATGGACGGAGTTAAGTTAGCAGAGCATTTGTATAAGAACATACGTCAAAGAAAAGAACAGTTAAGTGAGTCTTTGGCTGATGGAGCGATAGGATCTATGGAAGACTATCGAGCAATAACAGGTGAAATACGAGGTCTAACCTGGATTGAAGAAGAATTAAGAACCTCGATGAAAGGTATAGAAGATGACTAAAAAGTTGTATGTGCCAAATCGGATACTGGCACAAAAAGCTAAAGCAGTTAATCCGACTCCAAAAGCCATATCTAAAGCTTTTGATAATAAAGAAGAAGCACACGAAAACTCTAAAGATCCATCTAAATTAGATGTGTCAGTATTAGAAAGATTACCTCAACCAACAGGATATAGGATACTTGTTATTCCTTACTACTTGTCTGAAAAGACAAAGGGAGGAATAATTATTCCTGATGCAACAAGAGATCGTGAGTCTTTTGCAACAGTCGTTGCTTACGTTGTAAAGTTAGGTCCTGATGCCTATCAAGACTCTGATAAATTCCCAAATGGAGCATACTGCTCTGAGAAGAATTGGGTGCTTATGGGTAGATATGCTGGAAATAGGTTTAAAGTGGATGGTCTTGAGCTAAGAATTATAAATGACGATAATATTATAGCAACAATACTTGACCCAGCAGATATTTCATATGTATAGTGGAGGTAATGATGAATGAAGTACAAGAAAATAAAGTAGAAGAAGTCTCTAACGAGAACGAGTTTGTAGTAGAACTTGATGAAAATCAAGAAGCTGCTCCAAAAGAAACTGAATCTGAAAATAAAGAACAGACAATTGTTCGTAGTGAGGAAGCTGACGAGCATGAGTCTTATAGTGAAAAAGTTCAAAAAAGAATTGATACACTAACAGCAAAGAGAAAAGCTGCAGAAGACGATATGAACAATGCTATTAAGTATGGCAAACAAGTCGAAGAAGAAAATCAACGTCTAAAAAAACAACTTGAAACATACACTAATGGTTATACTAATGAGTTTGACACACGGATACAGTCTCAAGAGGCACAAGTTAAACAATTATTGAAGGAAGCTTATGATGCTCAAGATGTTGAAAAAATTGCAGAAGCAAATTCTGCACTTACTCAAGTCAATATTGAAAAAGAAAGACTCAGGGTTCTTAAACAACAAAGAGAGCAAGAAAAAGCAACTCAAGCAAATGCGAGACAAAGCAGTCAAAACCAAGAAGTAAAACAACCATCTATAGAGGATAATCCAAAAATTAAAGCGTGGATTGCTAAAAATCCTTGGTATGGTAAAAACGATGAAATAGAAAAAAATTTAGCCTTAATGTTAGCTGATAGAAAAGTATCAACAATGTATGATGCTACAGATGACAGGTATTACGAAGAAATAGACAAAGAAATGGCTAAGTTATTTCCATCAGATCAGAACAACAGCAATGTCCAAACTGTTGCACCTGTAAATGGCAGAGCATCTGTCAAAACTGGACGAAAACAGAGAGTTGTTCTCAGCGAAAGTGAAAGAAGAACTGCTGACAAACTTGGTGTACCATATGAAAAGTATGCACAACAAAAATTAAAATTGCAAAAAGGAGCATAAGATGGCTGATAGATCAAATCGAGAGTCTGCTACTCGTGAAAAACAGGAAAGAAAAACTGATTGGAAGCCACCATCAACCCTTGATGCACCCGAAGCTCCTGTAGGGTATAAACACAGGTGGATCAGAGAACGTGTAATGGACTATGATGATAAATCAAATGTCTTTAAGCGAAGAAGAGAAGGATATGAATTAGTGCGTGCAGATGAATATCCTGATTTTGAAACCCCAACAATTGATGAAGGCAAAAATGCTGGAGTAATCGGTCAAGGTGGTCTTTTGTTAGCACGAATACCAGAGGAAGTTGCTGATAGTAGAAATGATTATTTCCGTAAAAAAACTTCAAATCAGATGGCAGTTTATGATCAAGAGTTGGCAAGCCAACCAGAATCTTCTGCTGGAAGGATCTTAAAACCAGAAAGAAAATCACAAGTTCGATTTGGTGGCAAGAAAAATAGTAATTAGTAATTTTAAGGAGACTTAAATGGCAAATCAAGATGCTGCTTTCGGTATGAGACCTCTTAAAATGATAGGGGGAGCACCCTTTCATGGTGGTCAAAGCCGATATAGAATTGCTGCAAATTACGGAACAGCTATCTTTCAAGGTGACATGGTTGCACAAGTTACTGGAGGTGGTATAGAAGTACACGCTGATGGTGGTACAGTTCCAATAGTTGGAGTATTCAATGGTTGTAGGTTTACAGACCCAACCACGAAAAAGGAAACTTTTTCTAATTTTTATCCTGCAAGCACAAATGCAAGTGATATTGAAGCTTTTATTATCGATGATCCAAACGTGGTTTTTGAGATTCAAGCTAATGCTGCATTTCCAATTGCAGATTTATTTGGTAACTTTGACATTGTTTATACAAGTTCAGGGTCTACTGTAACAGGTATTTCTGGAGCAGAGTTAAATGTTAGCGATGGTGCAACCACTGCTACTTTGTCACTCAAAGCGATTGACATATCTCAAGATCCAGAGAATAGCGATGTTTCATCTGATGCAACTAATGTTCAAGTTGTGATTCAAAATCACATTTTTGGACAGAAGTCTGCTGGATTAGCGTAAGGGAGATTAGATTATGGCTATTTCAAGAGCACAACTCGTTAAAGAGTTAGAACCTGGTCTTAACGCTTTATTCGGCATGGAATATGATCGTTATGACAATCAGCATGTTGAAATTTATGAGACAGAAACTTCAGATCGAGCATTCGAAGAAGAAGTAATGTTAAGTGGATTTGGCAATGCACAAACTAAGTCAGAAGGTGCTGGTGTTGCCTTTGATGATGCAAACGAAGTATATACTTCACGTTATACAATGGAAACAATTTCATTGGCTTTCGCACTTACAGAGGAAGCAATGGAAGACAACTTGTATGATCAACTCGGAAGGAGATATACAAGAGCATTAGCAAGGTCAATGTCACATACAAAGCAGGTAAAAGCTGCTGCTACATTAAATAATGCTTTCGATTCAAGCTTTACTGGAGGTGATGGTAAAGAACTATGTGCTACAGATCACCCGTTAGGTGGTGGTGGTACATTTAGAAATGAACCATCAACTGCAGCAGACTTGAATGAGACATCATTAGAAAATGCACTAATTGATATTTCTAATTTTGTTGATGAAAGAAATATGATTGTAGCACTAAGAGGAACTAAGTTAATTATTCCTCCTGCACTACAGTTTGTGGCTGATAGATTATTAGAGTCAACATTAAGAGTTGGTACTTCTGATAATGATGTAAACGCAATAAAAAATATGGGTATGTTACCAGAGGGTTATACAATTAACCACTTCTTAACAGACACAGATGCGTTTTTTATTAAAACAGATGCACCTAATGGCTTTAAATATTTCGAAAGAACACCATTAAGTACAAGTATGGAAGCTGATTTCGATACTGGTAACATGAGATACAAAGCTAGAGAGCGATATGCCTTTGGTTTTTCAGATCCAAGATGTGTGTTCGGATCACCAGGAGCATAAGCGAACAATTGTTCGTTTTTTATTAAGGGGTCTTTTCAGACCCCTTTTTTTTGTATATACTTTAAATACCTTGACGAAGAATCAACTTCGACATTTGCCAAGACAAGGAGATAATCATGGCTAATACAACCTTTTCAGGACCTTTAAGATCTGAAAGTACGATCAAAACTGTCAGCAAAAATACAACTACTGGAGCTATTACAGAAATAGCAACATTTGGAGATGGTCCAGTAAGTCTATCTGATGGTGATGTAACTCTTACAAATGCTACTCATAGTGGTAGAATTTTACTTGTACCAGATGGTGGTCAAGACAACACATACACACTTCCAGCTCCCATAGCTGGGTCAATGTTTAGATTTGTTTATGCTGGTGGAGCTGCTGATGCAACAGACGCTATAATAATTACTCCAGGAAATACTAATTTTTACATTGGTGGTATTACTTTTTTAGATACTGATGGTAATGCAATTAGTTCTGTGTTTTCAAATGGAAGCTCAAACAGCAGTATTCAATTTAATGTTCCTGCTGGATTTGATGTAACTATTATGGGTTTGAATACAACTAATTATCAGATTTTCGGTAATGCTACATCAACGACTGCTCCAGCTTTTGCTGACCAATAATAGGAGAGTTATATGGCAGATACAGTTACCTCTCAAACCTTACAGGATGGTAATCAGATTGCTGTTTTTAAATTTACTAATATCTCTGACGGAAGTGGTGAAAGTGCAGTAAAAAAAGTAGATGTATCTGCTTTAGCCACAAATGTTCGTGGTGAAGCTTGTACAAGAGTTACTATTGAAAAGATGTGGTGGCAGTGTAATGGAATGAAAGTAAGAATTTTGTTCGATGCCTCTACAGATGACTTTTGCATTGAGCTTGGTGAAAATCAAAGCGGACATCACGATTACACATCATTTGGTGGTTTAGTAAATCCAGCTAGTTCTGGTGTAACTGGTGATATTATGTTTACAACTGTAGGACATAGTTCAGCAGATACTTACACTGTAATTATGCAGGTTAGAAAGAGCTATTAATGGCTAGGAAGCGAGATAAACAGCCTCCTAAAACTAAAAAATACTTTCGCTCTACAAAAAGTGGAGCAGGTATGACTAAAGCTGGGGTTGCACGTTATAGACGTGATAACCCTGGCAGTAAACTAAAGACTGCTGTTACAGGAAAAGTAAAGCCAGGTAGTAAGGCTGCAAAAAGAAGAAAGTCTTTTTGTGCTAGATCTGCTGGACAAATGAAAAAATTTCCGAAAGCAGCAAAAAATCCTAATAGTAGGTTAAGACAAGCAAGAAGAAGATGGAAGTGTTAGATGACAAGTAAAGAATTGTTAAAAATGTTGGAAAAACATGAGTCAGTATGCAATGCTAGATTTGATGGTATAAACAATAAACTTAACAAATTAGATACACGTTTATGGGGTATTTATGGAGTTATTATAGGAGTTGCAGTTCTTGAGAAGTTTTTCTAATGGTTATGGGCAGGTCACAAATGTCACGTCAAGTGTCAAAGCCTCCCCAAAAAAGGAAGTGGAGTAATGCTAGGAAACGGAAAATCAATTGCAGAAGACCTAAAGGATTTTCTGAAAAAGCACATTGTGCCGCTAAAAAAAGGAGAAGTTCTAAGAGCAAGAGGTAAGCCATTAAAAGATTGTCCTCAATGTATGAAGAGAAAATATTGGTGTACCTGTTGGAAAGTATTGAAAGGAAGATATTATGCCTAAAGACGCTTGTTATCATAAAGTCAAAGCACGCTACAGAGTTTTTCCAAGTGCTTATGCTTCAGGAGCTATTGCAAAATGCCGAAAGGTAGGAGCAGCTAACTATGGCAAAGGTGGTAAAAAAGCTAAGAAAAAAGCAATGGGTGGTGTCGTTAAAATGCAAAAGGGTGGTGAACCTAAAATTCGTGCATTAGAGGACATACTCAATGAGTCAATTATGAAAGATCTTAAAGATCTTAAAAAAGTACAATTTAAAAAAGGTGCAAGATTTTCTGTAGACTCAAAAGGAAATGTTACAAAAAACTTTAAAGATGGTGGCTCTGTACCAAAACAAAAAAGAAAAAGAAAAACAAAAAATCCAAACATTGCACGAGGTTGTGGTGTAGTTATGAACAATAGAAGAAAAGTAACAAAGTTTAGATAATGGCTGTTCGAAAAACAAAAGCTGGTCTTGCTCTTAAACGATGGTTTAAAGAAGATTGGAAAGATCAACGCACTGGCAAGAAGTGTGGTAGGCAAAAGGGTGAAAAGAGAGGTACACCATATTGTAGACCAACAAAACGTATTTCATCGAAAACACCTAAAACTGCATCTGAGATGTCTGCATCAGAAAAAAGAAAACGAATAGCACAAAAGAAAAGATTAGGTCAACCAGCAGGTAAGCCAAGAAGAGTACAAGCAGCAAGGCGTAGAAAGAAAAAATGAGTCTAGAGCAAAAAATTTGTGACGAAATAAAAGCTTGGTCTAAATATGCCTTAGAAATTCCTAATGAAAATTACAATAATTTACCATCATGTCCTTATGCAAAAGCTGCTTGGAAAAATAATAAAGTTGGTTTTGCTGTAAAGACTACGAACAATTATGACATAGTTTATACTTTAATAAATAAATTTCATGATTCAAAAGAATTAATAATTGTTATAGATTTATGTTACGAAGACAATGAAACTTTTCACAACAATCTTACAAATTTGAATGAATTGATACATCAAAAGAAATTTGACCAAAGAGACATTTGGTTAATGGGATTCCACCCTGATGATGACGTTAATGAGCTTATAGATGATGGTTCTTTTGACGAAATTGTTAGTGAGGAATATTCTTTAATATTCGTACAAAGACTAAGTAAACTTCAAGAAAGTGCAAATAAATTGAAGAAACTTGGATATTATGATAATTATTATAATAGGTACGATGTTGAAGATATTTATAAGCAACGTGAAACTTACTATAGGAGACTAAAATGGCAATGAGTCCAAGAAAAATGATGGCTATGTCAAAAGATATGGCTAAAGCTGCTAAGATGATGATGGGTGGCGAAGCAAAAGCAAAAAAAATGAGAGGTGGTGGCATGGCTGCGAAAAAGATGCGTGGTGGTGGCATGGCTAAGAAAATGAAGAAGGGTGGTAAAGCCTAATGGCAACTTCAAGTTCTAATAATTTTGAATTAGATGTTGCAGAATACATTGAAGAAGCTTTTGAAAGATGTGGTTTAGAAGCTAGGACAGGTTACGATTTGCAAACAGCCAGACGTTCTATGAACATAATGTTGGCAGAGTGGGCAAATCGTGGCTTGAACCAATGGACTATTGAACAAAGAACACAATCTCTTACTTCAGGAACTGCTGAATATAGTTTAGGAACAGATATTATTGATGTTTTGTCAGTTGTTGTAAGAAGATCAGGCACTGATTTTAGTATGAGTAGAATTAGTAGAGATACTTTTTTAAACATACCAACTAAATCAACAACAGGTCGAGCAACACAATATTTTTTAGATAGACAGATAACACCAAATCTTAAATTATATCCAACACCAGAAAATAGCACTGATGTTTTGGTTTATGATGCTCTAACAAGAATGCAAGATGCTGATACTCAAGTAAATACACTTGAAGTGCCTTTTAGATTTTTTCCATGTCTTACTGCTGGACTTGCATATTACATTGCAATGAAAAGAGCTCCTGACAGAATACAGCTATTAAAAACTGTTTATGAAGAAGAGTTTGAGAGAGCAATGGCTGAAGATAGAGACAGATCTGCTTTTAAGGTAAATCCACAACTATCATACTATAAGGTTGGATAATGGCTTTTGCTAAAGGTAAATATGCTTACAGAATTTCAGATCGTTCTGGATTTCGTTACAGAATAAGAGATATGAGAAAAGAGTGGAATGGTAGCATAGTTGGTTATGATGAATATGAAGAGAAACATCCACAACTTACTCCACCAAGAATAAGGACAGATCTTGAAGCTATAAGAGATGCAAGACCAGATGTAAAAGATGACAATAAAAAATTTATTGTTTACACTAATACTGGATTAGGAAACATAGGGACTTTATTAAATACTTTTAGTGCAACAGCATCAGTTGGCACAGTAACAGTGAGTGTAACATGAGTTTTACTTTAACTACTTTAAAACAATCCATACAAGATTGGACACAAAATTCAGAAACTACTTTTGTAAATGAGCTTGATTTTATAATTAAGAATGCTGAAGAACGTATATTCAAAGTAGTTGATTTAGATTATTTTAGAAAAAATGTAACTGGTGGTTTAACAACTGGTAATAAGTTTTTACAAAAACCAACTGACTATTTAGCTACCTTTTCTTTGTCTTATGTAAAAGATAGTGCAAATGTTTTTCTTTTACAAAAAGACGTAAACTTTATACAAGAGTTTACACCTAATCCAACCACAACTGGTAGTCCAAGATTTTATTCCTCTTTTGATGTTGATAATTTTATCGTGGCTCCAACACCAGATGCAGATTATGTTGCTGAACTTCATTATTATTATAGACCTAATTCACTTACATTAGATGCAAATAGTACAACTTGGATAAGTACAAATGCACCAGATGCTTTGTTATATGCTAGTTTAGTAGAGGCTTACACTTTTATGAAAGGTGAGTCAGATTTATTGCAACTTTATACTGCAAGATTTACAGAAGCCATGAGCAGACTAAAAGTATATGGAGAAGCACAAGAGAATACAGATGCCTACAGGGAGGGCTTGGTAAGAATCCCAAAACAATAAAAAGGTAGCAAGATGAAAATAAAAAGTATTGCCATTGTTGGATTAGGCAATAGTAGTAGCGAATATCTTATGTCGAGGATCAGAAGCGAAAAGTTTGATGAGATCTGGACAATAAATTCAATGTCAGGTGTTATCTATCACGATAAATGCTTTATGTTAGATCCCCCTTCGAGATTTCTAGATAGTCCTAAAGCTGGTAAACAAACAAATATAATGGTAGAAAGACTTAAAACAAAATTAGGTGTGCCAATCTTTTCTTGCACCTTAGACAAAAGATGTCCAGATGTCGTAGAATATCCACTTCAAGAAGTTTTGCAGAAAACAAAATATGCTTATTTGAATAACACAGTTGCATACAGCATAGCTTTTGCCATTGCACAAGAGGTAAAAGAGATACATTTATTTGGTATTGATTTTACTTACAACAATGTTGCTTTTGCAGAAGCAGGTAGAGGGTGTTGTGAATTTTGGTTAGCAATTGCTATATCAAAAGGTATTAAAGTAAACATTGCACACAATTCATCTTTGCTAGATACAAATGTAAAAGAAGATCAAAAACTTTATGGATATCATAGACTTGATGATCCTATCGTGTCTACAACTACACAAGGAAGTATGTTAATAACAAGAAAATCAAAATTAAATCCACCAGAGCCTTTGGATTCAACTCCAAACATTATTGGCAGAGAGGATATACCTGGCTTAAATTATGAGGAAAAATAAATGTTTAATGTAGGAGTATCACAAGCAGGAACTGTAAATGTAATGACTTCAGATAAAGGTGGTCTGACAAACGAACAAATAGCAGACTTAGCAGTAGACAAAATTGTTAGTATATCAGATCAAGCTCCACCGCATATAAGGCAACAAGCTAATCAATTTAGAGAGCATCTCAAAAATGTTCTATATCATTATCTCCTCTTGGCAAGAAAGGAAGAGCGTGGTACTATCATTCAAGCCTTACGATCAAGTGGTCAAAAGGAAACGGCTGAATACATAAGGAGACTCTAATATGGCTATAACACAAGCAATGTGTACTTCCTTCAAAACAGAGTTATTGACAGGCACACACAATTTTGCAACAAACGGAAACGCTTTTAAATTAGCATTGTATGCAGAAGGTAGTGGTGGTAAATCATCTACAACTGCAACATTAGGTGCGACTACAACTGCGTTTACTACAACTGGAGAAGTAGCAAACAGTGGTTCTTACACTTCTGGTGGCGGCACTTTAACAAAAGTTGCTCCAACTAGTTCTGGCACAACTGCGTTTACAGATTTCTCTGATTTAAGTTTTACAACAGCTACAATTACAGCCATGGGTGCGTTAATATATAATAGCACTAATAGTAATAAAGCTGTTTGTGTTTTAGATTTTACATCTAATAAAACATCAACATCTGGAACTTTTACAATACAATTTCCTACTGCTGACGCTTCGAACGCTATTATTCGTATAGCTTAACCGAACAATTGTGAGGTTCTATGGCTAACGGCTGGGGACAAGGCACCTGGGGTGCTGTTGGATGGGGAGGTATAGGCAATACCTCTTTTGCAGTTACTGGTGTAGCTGGTACAACTGCCGTTGGTAATGAGGGTGTGGAAGCCAGTTCCGTAGTCGTTGAGACTGGTCTTCAAGCTACTGGCTCTATTGGAACTGTTAACGTAAGTAGTATTCATATTATTACCCCTACTGCCGTGGTTGGTACTACTTCTCTTGGTAATGTTCTTCCTAAAATTCCTATAACTGCTGTAGTCACTGGAGTGTCTGCAACAACTGGATTTATGACTGGTTGGGGTAATGATGGTTGGGGTTCTGGTGTTTGGGGTGGTGGTGTTTTTGCCGATGTGGGTCAAGTTATACCTGCAACAACAAATGTTGCTCAAGCCTTAGTGCAAACTCCAACAGTAACAGGCACTGGTATTTTTAGTGTAACAGGTGTGGCTGGAACAACTGCTTTAGGTAATGAAGTTGTTGTTGCTCAAATGCGATTTGTTGCAACGGGTCTTGCAGGAACCACTGCTGTAGGTGATGAAGGTGTCACAGGAACAAGCACTGTAATAGAAACAGGTCTTTCTGCAAGTGCATTATTAAGTGGTCATTCAGCAACAACTATAACTTTTACAGTTACTGTGCAAAGTGTAAGTGGTGCAAATAAATATTTTATCGATGGTGTACAACAACCAACCCTTGAGCTTTTTGAAGGCAATACATATCGTTTTGATCAAAGTGACAGCACTAATAGCACGCATGGTTTAAGATTTAGTGAAGGATCGGATGGCACACATGGTGGAGATATAGAATTTACCTCTGGTGTTACAACAAGTGGTACGCCTGGCTCTTCAGGTGCATATACTGAAATTACAGTTCCTGCTAGAACACCAACCTTATATTACTATTGTGTTAATCATTCAGGCATGGGAGGACAAGCAAATACTCCTGCTGTTTACACAATTATCGCAACAACTGGAGCACCTGTTACTAACGTTGTAGGAACAACAGCTTTAGGCAGTGAATCAGTTGTGTGTGATTCTAATGTAGGTATAATAATAGCTGGATTACAAATTACTTCAGGCACACTTGCAATGACGGGAACTTCTGTGCTATCTTTGACAGGAGTAAGTGCAACAGGCTCTACTGGAGAAGAGAACGTCTGGGGCTTAATAATACCAGATCAATTGGCTAACTGGATTGAAAGGGTGGCGTAATGGCAACATATGTTAATAATCTTAGACTAAAGGAAATTACGACTGGAGATGAGTCTGGTACTTGGGGTACTTCGACAAACACAAATCTTGAGTTAATTGGTGAAGCTTTAGGCTTTGGTACAGAAGGTATAACAACAAACGCTGATACACATACAACGACTGTAGCAGATGGTTCGGCAGATGAGGGTAGAGCGTTATACATAAAATACACAGGAACATTAGATTCTGCGTGTACAATAACCATAGGTCCAAATACTTTAAAAAGAGTGCATATTATTGAAAATGCTACAAGTGGTTCTCAAAATATTATTATATCACAAGGATCTGGTGCAAATGTAACAATTGGACCTGGCAAAGCAAAAGCCGTTTACTTAGATGGAGCAGGTTCAGGAGCGGCAGTTGTAGATGCTTTTGCTCATTTATCGGTTGTAGATTTGACTGTAGATGATGATTTAATTGTGACAGATGATGCCACAATTGGTGGTAGACTACTTGTAGATGATACCACGGATGCAACAAGTACAACAGATGGATCTTTGCAAACAGATGGTGGTTTGAGTGTAGCTAAAGATGGTATATTTGGTAATGATGTAAAACTAAAATCAGATAGTGCCGTTTTAGCTTTTGGTAACGACAACGATATTACACTTACTCATGCTGCAGACACAGGTTTAACTTGTAATGGTACGTTTGCCGCTACAACTGTAACAGCAGATGGTGGATTAAAAGCAGACAACATTACAATAGATGGTACAGAGATTGATTTATCTAGTGGGGATTTAACATTAGATGTAGCAGGAGACATTATTCTTGATGCAGATGGTGGAGATATAAAGTTACAAGATGATGGTACAGCGTTTGCAAATCTATCTATTGATAGTGGTGGTCTTACTATAGTGACAACTGCTGGTGATGCTGATTTTAAAGTAAATGGTGTTGATGGTAGTTCCAATATTACTGCTATGACATTAGATATGTCGGCGGCTGGAGCGGCGACATTTAATAATGATGTTACTGCCTTCTCTGATAAAAGACTTAAGACAGATATTTCAAACATAGAAAATGGTCTTGACAAAGTAATGCGTATGCAAGGTGTTCACTACAAGAGAAATGATGTGGAAAATGCAAAACCACAAATTGGTGTTCTGGCACAAGATATGGAAGCTATTGTCCCAGAAGTTGTGTTAACTGCTGATGATGAAATGCAAACTAAGTCAGTTGATTATGGTAAACTTGTTTCTGTACTTATAGAAGCAGTAAAAGAGTTAAAGGCAGAAATAAACGAACTTAAAAAGGCGTAGTAAATGACTATTAAATCATCAGGTACCCTAGCAATATCAGAAATTGCGACTGAATTTGGTGGTTCTACACCACACTCTCTATCAGAATATTATGCAGGAGGAAGTAATGTACCTTCTGGAACAGCCGATCCAAGTGGTAATGCAATTCCGTCATCAGGTGCAATTTCAATAAGTGAATTTTATGCAACATCAAATGCAAGCTATACTGCGGCAACTGGTGGTTCTGTTGCTACAAGTGGAAATTTCAAAATTCATACCTTTACATCAAGTGGCACTTTTTCAGTATCGTCTGTAGGTAATGACGCAGGTGGCGGTAATTCAACTGAATATTTAGTTGTCGCAGGTGGCGGCGGCGGCGGACAAAGTTATAACGCAGGTGGCGGCGGTGCTGGAGGTATGAGAACAGGTAGTCTTGACATATCAAGCACTGGAGACATATCAATTACAGTAGGAGCAGGAGGCTCAACAAGAAGTAGTGGTGGTAGTTCTACATATTCAAGTATTACTTCTGCTGGAGGTGGTAATGGTGGTTCAAGTGGATCTGGCGGACCAAGTGGTGGTGCTGGTTCTGGTGGCTCTGGAGGTGGTGGAGCTTTTAATGGTAATGGTGCTAGTGGTAACGTACCTTCAACATCTCCGATACAAGGTAATCCTGGCGGTAATGGTGGTGGTCAAGGAGATGGTACTGATGGAGGCGGTGGAGGTCGAAGTCAAGCAGGTATCTCTGGAAATGAACCTGTGATTGGAAATGGTGGTAATGGTCAAGCATCATCAATAACTGGAAGTTCTGTCACTTACGCAGGAGGTGGTGGAGGTCAAATAAACTATACTCCTGGAAGATCTGGTGGAGACGGAGGATCTGGCGGAGGTGGAGAAGGTGGTAATGGAGCTACTGCATCTGGTCAAGCTGGCACTGCCAATAGAGGTGGTGGTGGGGGCGGTGGTAGACCTGGCGGCTCTGGAGGTTCTGGAATAGTGGTTATAAAATATCAGTTCCAAGGTTAATTTTATGCCTGAAATGAATATAGAAAATATATTTACTATACCTGTTGCATCTTTAGATTTAGAATTTAATTTAGAAAAAGCACAAAATTACTGTTACGATATGCAATCAGATGGTGATGGTCGAAACAGATCAAATAGATTGGGCTTTCAATCAAACGATTTACATTTTCCAAATCCATTGAGTGAAATAGCACAAGGTGTATGTAATGCAGGACAAACATATTTTGAACACCTTAACGGCTCAAAAATACATCGCACTTTTTTAGATAATATGTGGATAAATATTAGTCCAAAGGGTGCTTATAATACTATTCATGTACACCCAAATTGTTTTATGTCTGGAGTTTTATATTTAAAAACTCCAAAGAATTGTGGTAGGATATGGTTTGTACACCCTAGTGAGGTATTAGAGTATGATTGGAAACCACATTATTGGAAAGAATATAATAGTCACACATCAGCTTTTATTTATCATCAAGCAATAGAAAAAAGATGTTATATTTTCCCAAGTTGGTTAAAGCATGGTGTAGAACCAAACAAGAGTGAAGAAGATAGAATATCTGTATCTTTTAATATTAGAGTAGAATAAGGAGGTAAAAATGTCTCATTTTGCAAAAGTGGTAGACGGAATTGTAACAGAGGTAATTGTTGCAGAGCAAGATTTTATAAATACTTATCATTCTGGTGAAACGTGGATACAAACATCTTATAATACTAGAGAAGGCGTTCATTACGAACCACAAGATGGTGTGCAAGATTATTCTGTAATCAGTGCAGATCAAAGTAAAGCACTTAGAAAAAACTTTGCAGGTATTGGCATGATTTATGATTCAACAAGAGATGCTTTTTATGACCCTCAACCATATGCCTCTTGGACTTTAAATGAAAACACTTGTATGTGGGAGGCACCAATTACTTATCCAGTAGAAAGAACTGGTCAAGATAATTACCGATGGAATGAAGATGCTTATCAAGCCGATAATACAAAAGGTTGGGAAGAAGTAACAGGATAATGACTTATGACATAATCCCTTTATTCTCAAAGGTGTTTTACAAAAATCAACTTGATGTCGATGTTAAAAAATATGTGTCTCTTATTGAAAATAAATTTGAAAATTCAGGAACTAATTCACCTACGGATGTTGATAATATAGCATTAACATCATCTTCTCGCTTTGTTCTAGATGCACAAAAGTTTGTAGATTTAAAAAATATTATTATGAAAGAATTTAACAACTTTAGTCGTGATATAATGCACTTTCAAAATGACTTTCAAATGACAACTTCGTGGTTTACAAAAAGTCAAAAAAATCAAAGTTCTAATTATCATAATCACAATAATTGTATGTATAGTGGTATATTATATTTACAAACAGATTGTAACTCTGGTGATATAAGTTTTGAAAATTATAATGATCAAAGATATAGATTGAATGTAAACGAATATAACATTTACAACTCAAAAGAATGGCAATTTAAACCTATTGATGGTTTGATAATAATTTTTCCGAGTGAGGTGCATCATAAAATTTTAAAAAACAATTCTGATATTGTTAGACACTCTGTAGCTTTTAATTTTGCACCAGTTGGCAAGTTAGGATATGGCGATAGTTTTATGAACGTGGAGATTATAAATGAGTAAAGAAAACGTTATTCCAATAAAAGGTTATTCAGAACAACTCAACGCTGAACATGATTGGTGGGTTTTTCCGTCATCTGTAGACACTGATATTTGTAAACAAATTATAACTCTTGGAGAGGATAAATGGAAAGACGCAAAGATCACTAATAGCTTACAAAGCGAAGAAAAATTAAATAAAACAATTAGAGATACGCAAGTTACGTTCTGTGACGAAGATTGGTTATACAAAATAGTTTGGGATTATCTTCATACTGCGAACAAAAAATCAAATTGGAATTTTCAAATAGATAGTTGTGAATCAATGCAAATAGGTAAATATGGAGTCGGTGGACATTACGACTATCATCAAGATGGCAATGGTTTTACCAAATACGTTAGTAAAAATAAATTTACAAATGGTAAAACAAGAAAACTTTCCATGACTATTGTCTTAAACAATGATTATGAAGGTGGTGAGTTTCAATTTTTTAATTATAAGGATCAATTAATAAAAGAAAAAAAGGGCACTGTTATAGTTTTCCCTTCTTATATGGTTCATAGAGTTAGACCTGTAACAAAAGGTACAAGATACTCTTTAGTCGTTTGGTTTTGCGGAGAGCCATTAACATGAATAAAGACTTTATACTTACTATAGATAACTTTCTCACAGCTATTGAATGTAATGACATAATTAAAAACTTCAAAGATAACACAGTAAAAGGTGAATCTGATTATCTGAATTATTTATATAACGAAATAGAAGATACTTATTTAATGCCTATTATGTATGAAAAACTACTTACAGTTATAACTAAATATAAAGAGCTATATCCAGAGATTGATCTTACTTCTGATCCTTGGGAATTTACACAAATGAGATTTAAACATTTTAAACCTCATCACGCTTTTAATTCTTGGCACTCAGAGCATAGTAGGATTCGTGCAGATAGAATATTAGGAATACAAATTTACTTAACTGATCACAATTGTGGAACGGAGTTTTACAATGGTAGTGTAATACAAAGTAAAGTTGGTAGATTAACTATGTTTCCATGTTATTTTACACATACACATAGAGGTCAAGTATGTCCAGAAAACAAAGACAGATACTTACTAACTGGTTATTACAATTATATATTTTAGGGTGTAAAACATGAAAATAACTACACGAACTTTGTTTGCCATACCTCATTGGCAGTTTAAAGTCAAAGATTTTGAAATAAAAAGAAAAGCATTATTAAACGCTTTCAAACCTTTCGATGAAAAACAAAATGATTCAGAATTTGCAGATTTTACAACTAACAGATATAGCACTGCCGACATAATAAATACATTTAGTAAAATTATGAATGACGAGCTACTTATCATATCTAAAACAATCGAAAATGACATTGCTGTAAAAGAAGTTTGGTCTGTTTCTTACAAAACTGGTGGGTATCATCCAGTCCACAATCACGGATCTACAGGTTTATCTGCTATATTATATTTAAATTTACCAGAAGACTCGCCTTCAACATCATTTTTACAACCTTGGAATAATGTCTTAACAGATAAAAGTATTTATGCTACTCCTAATGTTGTAGAAGGAGAAATTGTAGTTGTACCATCATTTATTCAGCACTTTACACAACCAAACAAATCTAAAAAAATTAAAAAAACTGTTTCTTGGGATATTGATGTAATTACCAATAATGAAATATTTTAAGTGAAAACTTTAAAAAATTAGGTTAATGTTATGCCATGCCGTTAACAAGTTTAAAATTTAGACCAGGTATCAACAGAGAAATAACCTCTTACTCTAACGAAGGTGGATATTTTGATTGTGAAAAAGTTAGATTTTACACACCTTTTCCTGAGAAAATAGGTGGTTGGGTAAAACAATCTGGCAATACATATTTAGGTACTGCTAGAGCTTTACACAATTGGTTAGCTTTAGATGGCTCAAACTTTATGGGTGTAGGCACACATCTTAAATATTACATAGAAGAGGGTGGCAGTTTTACAGATATTACCCCTATAAGAAAAACATCAACTAATAGCATTACATTTGCGGCAAGTGATGGATCTGCTGAACTTACAGTAACAGACAGTTCTCATGGTGCAGTTCAAAATGATTTTGTAACTATATCAGGTGCAGTAAGTTTAGGTGGCAATATTACTGCAACGATATTGAATGCAGAACATCAAATAACAACAATTGTTAATTCAAACTCATATAAGATTACAGTAAGTGCAACTGCTAATTCATCCGACACTGGAAATGGTGGGTCGGGAGTTGATGGAAGTTATCAAATTAACGTAGGACTAGACACTGGTGTTGGTGGTGTTGGATGGGGTGCAGGTGGATATGGTGGTGTAAACTCAGATTTATCAACATTTGGTTGGGGTGAAGCAGCAGCAACAGGCACAGCAAATGAAATTAGATTGTGGACACATGACAATTTTGGTGAAGATTTGTTAATTAATCCAAGAGATGGTGGTATTTTTTACTGGGATAAATCTGATGGATTAGGTAATAGAGCAGTGTTGCTTTCAAGTGAAAGTGGGGCATCAGATGTGCCTACTGTTGCTAGGCAAATCATGGTATCTGATATAGACAGACACATTATAGCATTTGGTGCAAACACATTAGGCACAACGACACAAGATCCTTTATTAATAAGGTTCGGATCACAGGAATCATTAGTTGATTTTACACCAACTGCAACTAATACTGCTGGTGATCTACGATTAAGTAGTGGATCAGAATTTATTCAAGCTGTTGAAACAAGGCAACAAATTTTAGTTTTTACTGACAGAAGTCTATTTAGTATGAGATTTATTGGACCTCCGTTTACTTTTGGTTTGCAAGAATTATCAAAAAGCATAACTATTATGAGTCCTAAATCTGCAATAGCTGTAGAGGATTCAGTGTTTTGGATGGGTAAAGAAAGTTTTTATGTCTATACAGGAGGTCAAACTACTCAATTACCATGCACTGTAAAAGATAAGGTGTTTCTTGACTTTAATAATACACAAGGTCAAAAAGTTTTTGGAGCAGTAAATACTCAATGGACAGAAATTTGGTGGTTTTACCCATCTTTAAGTTCTGAAGAGAATGATAAGTATGTAATTTATAATTATGCTAACAAAACTTGGTATTATGGGACTTTAACTAGAACTGCATGGCATGATCGAGGTATTAGAAGGTTTCCAATTGCTGCAGGATCATCATACCTTTTTGAACATGAAAATGGTAATGATGACGATGGTAATGCAATGACTGCATCTATAGAGTCTAGTCAAATAGATATTGGTGATGGCTATCAATTTTCTTTTATACGACAACTTATACCAGATGTTAGTTTTAATGGATCAACTAGTAATATAGGCAATCCTAATGTCACGTTTACTCTACAAGCAAGAAACGGACCTGGTAGTGCATATGATACAAATTCAGGTGGCACATCCACAAGAACAGCAACTACACCAGTTGAGCAATTTACAGATCGTATAGATGTAAGACTAAGAGGAAGATCATTTAATATGAAACTTGAATCAACAGATCAAGGTGTATCATGGAGATTAGGCACACCAAGAATTGATGTTAGACCAGATGGTAGGCAATAATGTTAATAACTTCAATACCACAATATATACAAAACATTACAAATGCCAAGTTAGACCTAACTACAACTAATAATACTACACTATATACTGCTCCTAGTGGTGCAGATATTAACGCATCTGTTGTATCATCAATTTTAGTGTCAGAGGATTCAGGAAATGCTGATACAATTACAGTTACGTTAACTTCTGGCTCAGATGTTTTTAGCTTGTTTAAAGTAAAAGCAGTAGCAGCAAATACAACAATTGAATTATTAACAAACAATTTAACTTTACAAGGTGGAGAGATATTAAAAGTGCAAGCAGCAACTGCAAATAGACTCCATGTCGTTGCGAGCATACAAGAATTTGCACAGAATAGAAATACAACAAGTGGTCTGTAGACAGAAAAACAGAAATAATATAGGATTAAGCTATGAGTTTAGGTAAGTTGTTAAAAAATTTAGCACCAGTAGCACTTGGAGCATTTTTAGGACCTGGTATAGGCACTGCTGTAGCTGGGACTGGTGCAAGTCCTTTTATAAGTAGAGCTGTAACAGGAGCTTTAACATCCAAGCTTATGGGTGGTAAAACCAAGGATGCACTCAGAAATGCTTTAATTGCTGGTGTTGGTGGAGCTGCCTTTGATCAGTTTGGTGGTGGTCAACAGGCTGTTCCTACTGGTGGAGAGGGAACAATTGTTCGTAGTGGATCAGCTCAACCTCCTGCTGGTAACCCCGAAATTGCAAAAAGGATGGGTATAAGTTCTGTGCCTACAGAACAAACCACACAAAAAGTAGCAGAAGCGTTTAAACCTAAAACATTTAGTGCAGAGTTACTTAAATCTGCTGGCGTTGGTGGTGACAATTTATTTGCAAGACTTTTAAATACACCATTAGGTGAGGGTTTGACAGCAGGTTTACTAGCACAACTGTTATCTGGTGACGATGATGAAGATAAAGATACGAGAACTTCTTTTGAAAGAAGACCTTTTGGCACAGGTGGACCTGGTGGTAGATTGGGTGGTATAACCTTTGCCAAAGAAGGTGGAGAGATGGGATTTCCAAGACGAACAGGTGGCATAGACCCATCAGAGGGTTCAGGCACAAAAGATGATGTTCCTGCAATGCTTATGGCTGGAGAGTTTGTCTTAACAAAAGATGCTGTAAAAGGATTAGGCGATGGCAATTCACGAAAGGGAATACAAAGAGCCTATAACATGATGGATCAATTGGAAGCGAGGGCATAATGGCTGTTCAAACTGTAGAAAATATACAAAGATTACCTCCATTCTTAGAGGGTCTGCAAAAAAGACTATTGCAAACTGGATTTGGTGAGTTTGATGGTGAAGATCAAACCACGCCAGGTCTTTTAGATTCTCCCCTTAATCTTCCTCAATTTCAAATTGCAGGAATAGACCCTCTAAGAGAACGTGCAATCACACTCGGAGAAAACTTAGTTGGATCTTTTAGACCATTTGTTAAAGGAGCAAGAGATCAATCCTTGGCTGGTCAGCAAGCATTAACATCAGGATTAAAATTTTTGCAACCTGAATCAATTAAACAATTTCAAAATCCATTTCAACAACAAGTTATAAATGTGGCAATGAATGAGCTTGATCGTCAAGCAGATTTACGAAGAGCAGGTGCTAGAGCTCAAGCAATACAAGCTGGAGCTTTTGGTGGATCTAGAGAGGGTGTAAGACAAGCTGAAGCAGATAGAGGTTTACAACAAGTTAAAGCAGATACATTATCTAGATTGTTAGCTAGTGGCTTTGGAACAGCTCTGCAAGCGGCACAGAATGCAGGAAGACTATCTGGAGGTCTTGGACAAGCTTTTGGTACTTTAGCAGGCACTACGGGTGATATAGGACGATTACAGCAGGCATTAGGTCAAGCAGATATATCACAGCTATCACAGTTAGGTGCATTGAGACAAGGACAACAACAAGCAGAATTAGACGCAAAACGTCAAAATTTATTACAACAAGCTCAAGAACCATTCACTAGATTGCAGTTAGGACAAAACTTACTACAAGGTATGCCAAGTGCTTCAATACCTTCTACTTTTCAACAAGCAACGACACCTGGTGCAAATCCATTCTTGCAGGGTATTGGTGCTTATACTACATTGTCACAGATTGCACCTTTTGGTGGTACTAAGTCTTCATAGGGTAGTTACATGGCTCCAAAGCAAACATTGTCACAAGGATTAATAAATCAGTTAGTCCCACAAAGAAATTTAGGTTCAGAATTTTTAAAAGAACTAGATAGACAAGCAGATCAAAATCAAGAGTTTTTAAATGTTCTTGGATTTAAAGATTACACTGGTGCTTTAGGTAGTAAAGATGCTGATACTCTTATTGGTCAAGGTGCTTCTATACTAGGTGAAAGTTTTTTAAATATACCTCAAGCATTTGGTAGTGTTTACAAAGGAATTAAAACTCCAATAGATGCTTTGGTATCAACCACAGGCACTGCATTAACTGATCCATTATTCACTGAACTAGGAAGAAAAAAACAAGCACAACAAGTAGCAACTGGAGCAGGTGGTTTAGAATTAGGTCTGCCTACAGACAAGACAATAAACTTAGCTACTGGAACTCCAAGAGGTGCTCTAGGTCCAAGCCCTATTATTGGACAAACTAAGGAAGAAAGAGAGGCTGCTGCAAAAAAAGCAATACTCGATAAGGCAGCTAAAAGTAAATCAACTGCTGACGAGTTTGCTGGCACAGTCACAACAGATACAAAAGCAGTAGATGCAACACAAGATTTGCCTGGTGAGTTTGAAGCAGAGCAAGATGCAATTAAACGTACAGAAAGTGAATTTGATATAGCATCAGCACCTGATGAAGATCTTGATTACACAGATACATACACAGAAGAGGAGCTTAAAGCAGTTACTGATCCTGAAGTAAAAAAGAAAGCTGCTCAAGCACAATTATTTACAGATGCTATGAAAGACATAGAAGATATGTATGGTGATGGCACAGAAGTAAGAAAAACAAAAACTATTGATGATTATAAAAAAGATTTTGCAAAGGCAACAGGCATAGATATATCAGGAGAGCCCGACAACAGAGCTGCACTCATGGCATTAGGTTTATCACTGATGCAGAACAGAGCTGGTAAAGGTTTTAACTTATCCAACATACTTGGCGAAGTTGGTCGTGCTGGTGAGGCAGCATTACCTAAGTTTGAAGCTGCTAGAAAAGAGGCAAGAGCTGGTCAGATTGCTGCTGGTAAGTTTGCACTACAAGAAGAAAAAGCAGATCGTGCAGCAGAGTTAGCTAAAGCTAAAGAAAAGAGATCTGCATTAGCTGCAGTAGCTAAAGAATTTAGAGGTTATGCTAATAAACAAGCACTTGAACAAATGAAACACAGCAATAATTTGCTTATTAAAAGACTTGAGTTTGCTGGTAAAGGAGTTGATCCTAAAGGCAAAATCACAGAAGCAAGATTGTTGAATCAACCTAACCTAAAAATAAATAAAGGTTATATAGCTGGTAATAATAATATTGTATTTTTAAATGCTCAATCTGAAGCAAAAGCTCACGCTGATGCCTATAGAAATGTATTAGAAGCTAAAGACAGTATTAATCAAATGAGAGACTTAACAATAGCGTTGGCTAATAAAGGTGACGCATCTGCTGTTTCTATCATTTTAGCTAGAGGTAAAAGATTACTTAAACCTTTAGGTATTGGAAATGATGATTATGCAAAAGACTTTAAGTTAAACAAAGGTGAATTAAATATTAGTGAAGAAGAACAAGTCAAAATATTACAAAGAAGACTTATCTCGCAGTACAAAAAGTTTTTAACAAAAGAAACTGGTAATGGAATATCTGAAGGTGATATTAAAAGATTACAAGAGTTGCTTGGTAAGATAAGTCCATTAAAACCTTTAGCAGAAAATTTAGAAAACTTTGCACAGCTTGAAGTTATTTTTGATGCACCACAAAGGACACTTGAAGGTATTTTTAATGAATTTGGACAAAGAAAAAATCACATGAGTGATGAAAGCTATAATGATACTTTAAAAGTTATAAATGACGCTATAACTTTTGGAACACAGGGTAAGTATGGTGCGACTGTGGGCGATGATGGATCAATAAACATAGATTTGACGGCAAGATAAATGGGTAAAGTTGTTTTAAATACGCCACAAGGCAAAGTAAATATCACAATTGCAGGTGATAAACCAACGCTTGAAGAATCAATACAGATTAATAACATTATAAGACAGTCTGGTGCTGGTCGAAGAGTATCGAAACAAGAGCCAAATGTTGCTGATAAACTCGAACAATTGTTCGATACTAGCACTGGTATAAGAAGTAACGCTTTGCGTTCTGCATTAAGTGTAGCAGAAACAAATGAAGAAGAAGATGCAATACTTCGTAAATTTGATCTTAATGATGATGATTTTTTAAGAGATAATAGAGGTAGATTAGCTCTTACACCTACTGGTGCAGCTAAGTTTGGACAAGAAACAGACAGAAATATTCTCGTTGATGAAGAAGGTTTTAGTAAGTACGACTTTTCTGATCTTGCAGGCATAGTGCCAGAATTAGTTGGTGGTGTAACTGGAGCCATAACTGGTCAATTAGCTATACCTATACCTATTGTTGGTGCTGCTATAGGTGCTGGTATAGGTGCTGGTGGAGGTCAAGCTGTAGAAGAGTTAGGCGAAACTATTGCTGGTGTACAAAAACAAGACATAAAAGACATAGCTGGTGATGTGGGTAAAGAAGCAGCGATAGGTTTTTTTAGTGATTTAACATTTGGTTTAGCTGCAGGTGCTTTTAGAGCTGTTAGACGAGGAGTTACGCCAGGTAAAGACCTTACTGCTACTGAATTAGATACAGCAGGACTGTCAACATCACCACCAATTGATGAAGCTGGTAATGTAATTAAACCAGCAGATTTTGCAAGATTATCTGCTGATGAAAAGATTGAAGCTGTTAATCGTGTTGTTACGAAAGAAGATGGCACAGTTGTTCGAGGTGGTTTTGGTGTAAAGCCTACGTTGTCAGCTATCAGAGCACCATCTCTTGTAGCAAGAATACAAGCAATTGGTGAGAAAATATTTAAAACATCAGATAGATTAAAAAATAATAATGATGTTATTAAGCAAGTTATTGACGCTTACAAAGAAAAGTTTGGTTTAGAAGGAGCTGACGCTGTAGACGTTGGTCAAATACTTAAACGTGGCATGGTCGATAACAACGAGCAATTGATACGAGCTGAAAAAGACGCACAAAGACGGATCATTGAGCAAATGAAAGGTGCAGTTGGTGTTTTTAAAAGAGCTGCTGACGAAAATAGCTCTGTAGATGATGACTTATTTACTATATTTAAAAAAGCTTCAGATGGATTTGATACGTTTATATCAGGTAAATTTAGAGCTGTTGATGATATTTTAAGAGATGATGCTGGATTAGGTCGTCAAGGTATTATGTTTATAAATAATTTTACAGATCATCTTAAAAGAATAAAAAGTGACTACGCTCCACAAATAGCTGCAAGAGATCCTGATGGTAAAGCTTTTCAAAACATAATAGATTCTTTTGAATCAATTGGTGGAAAGTTAGATGATGGATTGAAAAAAGATATATCATTTAATCAACTCTACAATTTAAGAAAAACTCTTAGCGATTTAAGAATGAGTTCAAATGATACTGTCAAACAAGAACTCACAAACGTAAATGGCACAGGCTTGCTAGACGAAGTTGACAATATGTTTAAACAAATGGGAGACCAAGACAGTCAACTTTTTAGAGATTTGTCTGGAAGATTGGGCAATGTAGGAATTTCGCCAGATAAATTTAGAAGAGCTGGTGAAACAATTAAAGATGCACAAACTGAATTTTTTGAGGGTAAAAGTATTTTAGAAGATCTTTACGCTTCACAAGCAATTAAAAATTTAAGTAGATATAGAACTATGCCAGGTGAGCTTGATAAAGCACCTATGAATATTGACATCTACAGAAATATTATCAAACCAAACAACCCACAATTTTTAAAAAGAGCGACAGATTTTTTAAGAGAATTTGGTGGAAGAGCTGGTAGATCTGGAGATGAAGTTGCAGATGAATTTATTGCAAGAGCAGGTAATCAATTTTTAGAAGACGCTATAGAAACATCAGGAATTAAAAATTTTAAGAATGTAAAAGACTTTAATGGCACTAAGTTTGCGATGGCTGTAAAGGGTCTCGGCACAACAGCAAAAGAGTTGTTTGGAGACAAAACAAATGAAATATTAAAGTTAGCAGATGAGATAGGTGGCGTAAAAATATCAGGTCTACAAGCTAGAGGTGTTCTTGATCAATACAGAGATGCAGTTGGTGGCACTGAAAGCATGGAGGGTTTACTTACTAAACTGCAAGGACTTTCTGAAACTCAAAAAATATTAGCCAGAGAACAGAAAAACAGAATTATAAATAAGCTACAAGATGAAACATTAGATTTAGATCCGTTAGAAGCTTCAAGATTTTTAGTACAAAAACAAACTAAAAACTCTGAAATTAGACCTATAATTAATTACTTTGCTAGAAATCAAGATGATGCTGGATTACAAAAAATTAGAGCTTATTATATAAATAGTATGATTGATGACTTTGGTGAGTCTGTTATGACAGATGGTAAGTCGTTAAATGCTTTTGCAGATAGAATTTTAGACGCTGCAGCAGATGGTAAACTCCGAACAATTTTCCCTGGTGGTGTTGGTGAAAGTATGGAAAAGTTTGGTAAGATACTTAAATTTAATGCTAGAGCTGCAGAAGGTGGAGATCTTGTTGCAGCGAATATAGCTGCATCACCATTTCAAAACTTAGGTAAGCTTGCAAAATTTACAATATTAGGTAATAGAATGTTATCACAAAGCTATTATGATGACATTATATCTCAATATAATGGTATAACTCTTAAACAGTTTAAGAGACCTAATGAGAGAGCAAAAAGCCTTGGATCTATTATTGGTAAAGCTTTAAGTCAATCAACTGGTCAAACAATTGATAACGCTGTAAATGAAGCAGAAAGTCAAGTTGATGCTGTTTTAGAAAGCTCTGGTGTAAAAGATCAAATAAGAAATGTAACTCAACAGTTAGGACCAGCTATTAATCAAGCAAGAGCAGGAGTAAATCAAGCAAGAGGTTTAACTGCATCAGCTCCTAATATAAATCCACCAGCATCAGGAACTCAACTTGCTGGTATAAACATATCTAATCCAGCTAATGCTTTCTCTTTGGGTCTTAGTCCACAAAACATAGCAATAGCACAAAGAACAAGGGGAACTCCGTGAATATAGAACAGCTAAGAGACACTCTTAAAATTGATGAGGGCTGTGTAAATTCCGTGTATTTGGACCATTTAAATTTGAAGACTGTAGGAATCGGACATTTGCTGACAGAGTGGGATGAAGAGTATGATAAACCAGTTGGAACGCCAGTATCAGAAGAACGTGTTAACGAATTGTTTGATAAAGATGTCCAGGTAACAATAGAAGAATGCGAACAATTATTCGGTAACTTTCAGGATCTTCCAGAAGAAGTGCAGCAGATCTTAGCTAATATGATGTTTAACCTGGGCAGACCAAGATTGTCTAAATTTAAAAAACTTTGTAAAGCTGTAGCTGAAAGAAACTGGAAAGAATGTGCAAATCAAATGCACGATTCGAAATGGAGAACGCAAGTTCCTAAACGTGCAGAGAGACTAATCTCTCGTATGAATGCTGTTGATAGCACCTAACCCTAGACTAGTAACTTTACTTTTGTATTTATTATATTCTTCTTTCTCAAACTCTTGATCTATAAAAAGACCAAGTTGTTGTCTTATGTTTCTTCTTTGATGATCACATATTTTAATTAACTTATTATAACTTTTAACATCTAAACCAACCGACTTGAATTTTGTTGTATCTGTCATTATACTACCTCCATGACTCATAGATACCCATTTATACCCAAAAAAAACAGAACAAGCAACAATAAGTATTTTGCAAAAAAGACATTAGCTTTTGGTTTAAAATTTGATTCGAAGTGGGAAGCAGAAAGATGGGGACAGTTAAAAGCTATGGAAAGAGCTGGTGTTGTTACTGAATTAGAACGTCAAATAAAATATGATTTAAGTATTAACGATATAAAAATTTGTGATTATGTTGCTGATTTTAGATACCTGCAGCAGGAAGAAGATGGATTTTCAAGGCTAATTATTGAGGATGCAAAAGGTGTTTTAACACCTGAATTTAAATTAAAAAAGAAAATGATGAAAGCTATACATGGTATAGACATACATCTTTCTTACAAAAATAAACGATAATTTCCAGGTACAATCATACTAGAGGGGGTCTTTACCCCCTCTGTATAAGCCTTATATCAAGAATTTTTTTACTCATCTTCTCAATGGTAGTGGCAAATCATCCTGATATAGTAATTTTGCAATTACCATACCAATTACGACCTTTTGCCATAAATCTTTAGTCTTATTCTTTTATCAGGACTAGTTTTAAAATTATAAAGTCTTTCAATCATTATAATAAAGTCATCTCTACTACCCTGATTAGTTAACTTAGCAGAAAAGTTTTCTACTCTTCTTTTAAATATTGACCAGACAAAGGATTTATCATTCATAACTGAAATCATAGCACGAATAAAGTTACCCTTTTTCCATTTATCAAAGTAATTACCTATCCATATAATAGCATTGGCTATTTCTTTGGCTTTTTCTAAGTCATGTACTTTAAAACCACCCTCACGAAACTCACGATAATCGTGTTGATCTAAGTAACCTTTACCATTTAGCATAGCAAGTGAGTCTGATACACTAAAACCGAAAGCTCTAACAAACCATTCTAAGGTTATATAATGCTCTGCATCCAACTTAAAATGAGACATCATATATTCGTGCATTGTCCATTTACGATTAACAGAGTTTAACTTTCTAATATCTTGAAGAGTTAAACCTTCTTTTATTATATAATGAACTGGCAATCCTAAAATTTTGTAAGCTTCAAGTCTATGTTGACCATCACATACTTCCATTTTTTCGTTAACAATAATAGGGATATTTAGATCTCTCTCATCTATTTGAGAAGATAAATCTTTGACATGTTTATCAACTATATCTCTATTACCAATAAGATAAGTAAACAAATTGTAATCAGTGGTGATATGAATTTTATTCTTATCTTTCTTAGTTTTTTTATCGTCTTTGTCCAATTTTTCCTCCATTGACTGATTGGATTTTTCAATTGCTTTTGCAATCATTACTACAATACATAATACAAAATATTTATATTGCAAGTAAAAAAATAAAAAAAATGATAGTTTAGGTATTGACATGTATGTAATGATGTCTATATTTAGACTTGCAAGTAGAAATTTTAACGAAAGTGAGGTTAGTATGGCACAGAATTTCTATGACATGAACGATCAGCAGCTTTTACAGGAGAAGATCTTGTTAAAGCAGGAGATTGATCGACAAAAAAAGAAGATGGAAGAACTTAATAGTCTTTTGTCAGCAAGGTTCTTTAACGATGCTCATAAAGATTTACAGAGACAAGGTAAAGACTTTGGTACAACTACTATATTTTCTGAACAAGAAGATAAAGTTAAGGTCTCCATTAATAAAAAAGTAACATGGGATCAGCAGGCATTGCGAGATGCTTTCGATAGTATGGACCCTGAAGATGCAAGGCATTATGCAAAAATAACGTATGCCGTGGAAGAGCGAAAATATAC